>Ga0224501_10001071_pt1 | contig 20979 bp, 15 predicted proteins | sample SF_Oct11_sed_USG_4_FD_169105 | JGI IMG/M metagenome (GOLD analysis project Ga0224501, IMG submission 169105) | Sediment microbial communities from San Francisco Bay, California, United States - SF_Oct11_sed_USGS_8_1 | ecosystem: Environmental > Aquatic > Marine > Sediment | place: USA...
ACAAATCCTACAGGGCATCTATGCACCGTCACGGGCGGGGTGGGAACTATTGCCCTTTCAGATGTGACCGTTACCGTAAACTGTATATCAAGCTGGACAGTATGGGTTGATGTTACAGGCATTACATCAGGTTCTTTAACTCTGCAAAATAACGCTGGCGATGATATACCGGTTTCAGCTGACGCAAGTTATTCTTTCGCCACAATGCTAAATGACGGCGCTACTTATAACGTTACCACAACAAATCCTACAGGGCATCTATGCACCGTCACGGGCGGGGCGGGAACTATTGCCCTTTCAGATGTGACCGTTACCGTAAACTGTATATCAACATGGACAGTATGGGTTGATGTAACGGGATTAGCAGGAACTTTTGATTTACAATTAAATGGAACTGAAACAATTAATATTGCCGCAGATGGAACATACGATTTTGCCACTCTTTTAACTTATAATACTCTATACACAATATCAATATTGAATGTATCAACCGGTAACTACTGTACAATTAGCAACGAATCTGGCGTTATGGGTTTAGCTGATATAACCAATGTACAAATCAACTGTATTCCAGCATGGACAATATCCGGCATTGTTACGGGAGCAACACCTTCTGATTCTATAACAGTTCAAAATACAGTAACAGGAGAAACAGTAAACTCACTCACCGATACAGCAGGCAACGCAAGCTTTAACTTTACTCAACAAACCCCTGATAACGCTGCTTATAATGTAATTGTTACTATACCTCCCACTAGCCAGTCTTGTACCGTTACAAATTCAAGTGGAATTGCTGCTACGGATGTTTCAAATATAAATATAACCTGCGGTACAAGCTGGACATTAAGCGGTAATATAAGTCAAGCAACAGGCGGCACCTCTGGTGACACTGTTTATGTGCGTATATATACCGACCCGGCCGAAATATTAAATTATATTTCAGAAACAACGTTAACAGTATCTCCCGGAGGGCAAGCAACAGGCACCTATAATTTTACTATTTCGAATGGTACTTATTACATAAGAGCTTTTAGAGATGAAGATTTTAATGCGAAACCATCTTATATTACTGATCCCCAAAACCCCGCTTTAACCGTTGTTGTGGCTGGCGCGAATTCTGCCGGTAATAACATTACATTAAATGCGGCATTAGACGGGCAGTCATATATGAATTTCAATGTATTTACTTCTCATGAGTCAGCACAGGCCATCCCGCCATGGAATAGCGTAACTCAAAATGAAGGCTTAGGACTTTGTCAGGGTTTTTACTTAAAATTAGAGGCTGAAAATATGCTAGGCACCGCCAACCTAAACACAATTCAGCCGGCAGTTCGTTTACCTTCAGGTATCATACAATCTCTTATTAATGACGGAGGCTGCAGCAGCAATGTAGCTGATAATACTTCTCAAAGTTATGACGAAGATAGTAGTGATAGTAAATTTACATACGGATTTATCTCTCCCGGCACGGATAAGACAGGAGATTATACTTTATTTTATCGAAACACAGCAGACGATCATATTCATATTGAGGTTGATAATGTTTCAGCTATAACTAAACTTGCAAGGGTAAGAACAATATCACCTAACGGCTCATCAGCTTTATCAAATTTATCACCGACTATATCATGGAACTCTGTTACAGGAGCCGGGTCATATTATTTAGAAATAAGAAAATCATCTGATGGAACTGCCCAAACAAATGTTACTGTTAACACACCTTTCTTTACATTAGCAAGCCTTCTTGTCGATGTAACTGCTTACAGAACAACTGTAATCAGTTTTGACAGTGATATAACCGCTGTTTCAGATTTTGACGCTATTTCGACAAGCATAGAAAATGGATTTATTACAGATACCACCGGATCTAATCATATTTTAATAAGCGGAAGCCTTACAAATAATTTAAGCGGCATTACAGGCGATTTTATTTTACAGGCCAGAGAAGAGTCAAACTGGACTCTACATTCGTCTGTAATTACCAGCGGTACATCGTATTCTTTAGCTATGCTTCATACGCCTAATTTATGCGGCGCGGGCAGCGACCCATGCGGCTCAATTATAGCTTTTATTGATGCTTCAGGCAGCGGCGAACGAAGTGACAATATAAACAAAGACTATCAAAAATATAGAGCTGGTATTGATATATCTTCAGGTATAACTTTAATAGGAGAAAATTTTCAATGGAACACACCGGTAACTTTATTATCGCCCACAGACACAGCCACAGCTGTTGGCAATACACCTTCTTTTAGCTGGCAAGATTATACACCCTATGCCCCTTCAGTATGGGGATATATTCTTTATATTCAAGATAGAGATTCAGGAAACAACATGCCTGAAATTATATGGGGTCTGCCCAATACAACTACTTCATTAGATTTAGCCAGTTTACCTGTGGGCAAAGAAAAATATGACGTTGCGTGTCTTGCCAATGGCGGTGTTTGGGATGGAACAGTATGCAGCGGCGGTACGGGAGGTAATCTGGCAGACCTCTCAAGCGGTATAAACTGGGAATGGGGTGTTATTATTGTGGAATGTGAATACAATGATTTTGCGGCTGATAATCCGGCGGCCAGCCCTGCAGATAATTATACACAATGCTTAATTCCATTATTATCGGGAGGCAACTTTTATTCTGAATCGCCAAACTGGCGCTTTAACCCTTAAGGTTTAAATTTATCTTTCGTATCTGCTTTTTATAGAAAGCATTTGAGGCAGTCTGTCTAAAAAAATATTTACAAGATCAGGATCAAAGTGTTTTCTCTTTTCTTCTTCAAGAAAAGAAACAGCTCTATCAACGCTCCATGGTTCTTTATAAGGCCTTTCTGTTGTTAAAGCGTCAAATACATCGGCAATTGCCACAATTCTGCCCGTAACGGGTATTTTGCTTCCAGCGATGCCGCGCGGATATCCTGAACCATCGAATTTTTCATGGTGTGTAAGAGCTATCTCTGATGCCATTTTCAATAGCTTCGAGTGACTGCCTGAAAGAATCTTTGCTCCTATATTTGTGTGCTCTTTCATAATTTCTCTTTCTTCTTCAGTCAAATTTGCTTTCTTTAATAAGATATTATCTGGAATTCCTATTTTTCCTACATCATGCATTGCTGAAGCCACGAATATATTTCCCGTATCTTCATTTTTTAATCCATAGGCCATCCCAAGCTCCATTGAGTAATAACTCATTCTTTTTAAATGATTTCCTGTTTCTTTATCACGAAATTCAGCCGCTATGGCCAATCTGTTTATAACTTCAATATGAGATTCTACCAGCTGCTCATGGGCCTTCTTTAATTCTTCTGTTCTATTTTTTACCTGATCTTCAAGATTATTTTGAAGAGATTTTAATTCAATTTGTGTTTTTACCCTTGATAAAAGTTCTTTTGCCTGAAATGGTTTTGTTATATAATCAACGGCACCCAATTCAAAAGCAGCAACTATATCTTCAGTATCATCTTTTGCCGTTAAGAAGATAACAGGAATGTTTTTAGTTTCATCTTTAGATTTTAATATTTTTATAGTTTCATACCCGTCCAATTCAGGCATCATAACATCTAATAAAATTAAATCAGGTGTCTTTTTTTTAACTATTTCGAGCGCTTCTTTTCCATTTGAAGCAACCGCTAAATTATAATTTGCTCTTCTTAAAAAGTTTCCTAACAACTGAATATTAGAAGAAACATCATCTACAATAAGAACCAAGGGATTCATAATTAATTTTTAAGCTTTTAATTTATATACGGTTTACAACACCCAAATCTTCAATAAATTGAGGAAAATCTGTTAATTCATTTTTTAATCTTTCCATATCAAATGATTGAATATAGTTTTTAAGCTCATTGCACCAGTTTTTCAATGCTAAAAATTGATATTGCTCTGCAGTGTGTAAAGTCTTTTCTACCCAATTTTCAATATCTTCAATAAAAATATCTTTATGTATTTTTTCCCACTCTGGCATAAATTCTTTTTCAAGTAATTCTTTAAGTTCCACTCTTTTCATTATATCCGCCGGACTTTGAACAGACGTTTTACTTTCAGATGTCTCATTAATAGGAATTTTTTCATTTTTAGGTTTATTGTTAGTGTATGAAAAAATCTTCATTAGTTGTTTTATTAGGGTTTTTCTATTTAAAGGTTTTGTTAAATAATCATCACAAATTTCTTTAATATTTTGCTCTGTGTATTTTAAAATAGAAGCGGTTACCGCGACAATTGGTATATTCTCATATTCTTTATCATTTTTTAAATACTTACTAGCCTCAAATCCATCCATAATAGGCATTTTCATATCCATTAATATTAAATCTGGTCTTCTCTGAGAGACCAGATTTATAGCTTCTTTACCATTTTTTGCCTCAATAATAGAAAATCCCATCCCATACAAAAAACCTTTAATTAATTCTCTATTTACCTGAATATCATCTACTACTAGAATTAACCCGGGGTTGTTAAAAGTAATATCTTCCTGATATTCAGAAATTTCTTCTTTTGTTTCAAAAAATGACGGTATTTCAATATTTTTTAATATTACCGTAAACCGGCTGCCCTTGCCATAAATTCCTGAAACAGATATTTCACCCTGCATTTGATTAATTATACGTTTTATAATAGAAAGCCCCAGACCGGTACCGCCGTATTCGGCACTATTTTGGCCCTTTACCTGTTCAAAAGGCAAAAAGATAATTTCTCTTTGATCTTCAGGAATACCAATACCGCTGTCTTCAACAGAAAGTATAAGTTCTTCTACAAGTTCACTTTTATCTGAAAATGAACCTTTGCATGAAATTTTTATAAATCCTTTTTTAGTAAATTTTAAAGCATTACCTATTAAGTTTATTAATATTTGTTTAAAACGAAGCCTGTCTTGTATAAGTGCATTGGGCACACTTTTATCTATTTCAAAGACAAAATCTAGCCCCTTATTTTTTACTTTTTGCGAAAAAAGATTTTTGATTTCTGCAAATAAAAGATGCGGGTTAAACGCTGAATATTCAAGCTTTAGCTTTCCTGATTCAACTCTTGATAAATCTAAGACCTCATTTATCATTGTCAGTAACGATTCACCGGCTGTAGAAATGGCATTTAAATATTCTTTTTGTTGTTTTTCTTGAACCTGACCATGTAAAATTTCAGAAAAACCCAAAATAGCATTCATTGGAGTTCTAATTTCATGACTCATATTAGCTAAAAAATCACTTTTTGCTCTACTCGCGCTTTCAGCTTCTTCTTTTAATTGAACCAACTCTATATTATTTAAATGAAGAGCGGCCAACTGTTTTTTATTAGTTTGATAGAATATATAAATAAAAATAAAAGCAATAAACATCGATAAGATGCTCCCTATTTCGGTTATCAAAATCATTTTCCTGATATAAGATACCCGTTTTGTTAACATATCATTAAGAATTTCGAATGATTTCGCGTATAGTTTTTCTGTAACAGAAATAAGAGATGTCCCTTTTACAAATAGTTCTTCTGAATTAAGATTTCGCAACTGTCTGTTTAACTCTTTGCTGTCTCTGCCAATTAAAGAAATAAATGTGTCACCTTCTATATAAAACCTTTCAACTAACGATATAATATCCTCTTTAATATTAGCAGCATTTTCATAAATAATTTTTTTAACATCATCCAGGTTATCCATTTCTTTTTGCAGCTGGCCCAATAAAGATTGAATTTTGAAACTTTCCTGTGATGATATTATTTTTTTTGTTAATAACCCGCTTGTATTGCCTCTTACCCGGGCAATTGCTTCTGTAAGTATGGGCAGACGGTTTATTATTAAATCTATAAGAAAACTGCTTTCTAATTCGCTATCAAACATTAAATTTGAATTGTAGGCTATAGTATACATGATATTCTGAAGTTTACCAATATAATCAGAATAACGATTAAAACGGGAATGAAGATTTTTTTGAGCATGAAGAGTTTTTGTCAAGCTGTCTAAATTATCTTTTAAAACACGAAGTTTATGCTTACTCCCAAATAGATCTTTAGCCGATAAAGAGAGCATATCATTGATTTTTTTCTCTATACGCTCTTCAAGCATTATAACATGCCCCATATCATAATGAATATTATTTACTTTTATTTCTCTTAAACCCCTTACTTTTTGTAGAATAATCATAATATCATAAATTTCTTTCACTTCTTGCATACCTAAAATTTCATTTTGCGTTTTTTTCAACTGGCCATACGCGCCTGATAAAATATAATAAAAAGAGACAGCTAATATTATTGAAGGTACTAAAACCGCGGCTAAATATCTGCCTTTGTGGGTTGAAAACTTTTCTTTATGTGACATATTATAGTTTTTTTCTTAAATTACTGAATACTTTTGATAAATAAAATATGATTAGAGGTCTGTCAATAATAATTCACAAACTTATAAAGCAGAGAAAAACATAAATTTAAACATAATTAGATAAAAGAAATTACCATATCCGGTGACCCATGTACGGTTCCTTTGGCACAAAAACTAGCCGATGCTTTTACTCAAAAAACAGGTATTAAAGTTAAAATAGAATCAGAAGGATGCGTCACTGGAATATATAAAGCTTCTGAAAGTAAAGTAGATATAGAATTAAGCACGCTTGAAGTAAATAAAGATTCTCTATCTATTGGAACGACAGTTAAAATTTTCGCAAAAGCCCCTACAGTTCTTTTGGTAAATAAAAATAATCCTGTAAATAACTTAACGCTTAATCAGGTTAAAGATATTATATCGGGAAAAATAAAAAACTGGTAAGAGGTTGGCGGTAAAGATATGGTTATAAAAAATGTTCTACTTCAACCTTGTACAAGTACTATCAAGATTATAATATAATTGTGAAAAACAAAACAAAAGGTATTGTAAAAGCGTTTATTGAATTTGCTGAAAGTATCGAAGGCCGTAAAATTATAACTTTAATGAAACATATAGCAAATTGAAAAATTTTATTAACTATTTCAAATAAATCTTCAAATATTCTTTAATTTTAATCTTAAATATTTTTAAATAGATTTTAAAAATAACCGATATATTTACTATGGATATATTCATAAACAACGAGCCATTGCAGTTTGAACTTAAAGAAGATTTACCTCTTTCGAAAATTATAGACAACATTTCAACTTGGGCGGCTGAAAAAGATTATTATATTCTAGAATATCATGTAGATTCTGGCTCTAAAAAAACAGAACCCTTTTCTAATGAAATTAATAAACTTGAAATTGAAATAGGCGATATTCAAGATCTCACCAGAGCGACATTAAATGAACTTTTAGATTATTTAAACCGGGTAGGAAGTTTTTTATCAAATAAAATACATTCAAAATCTGAGCTTACAGAAAACGAAACTTTAGAATTAATTGAAGGTATAGACTGTATAAATAACGCCGCTGCTGTTCTCTCTGGTCAAACAGGTAATAATATATCGAATACATTAAACGAACTTAAAAAAATTGCGAAAACCGCTAAAACCGAACAGGATATTTTGAACTTACTACAACATTTAACCTACATTCGATTTTTCATATTAGATACCCGAAGACAGTTTCAATTTAAATTTTTAACACCTGATGAACTAGACGAATGTAAAAAGAAATTTATTGATAAAATAGATAAAATTGAAACATATCTTGAAAAAATGACAACCGAATTTACCATTGGTAAAGAAGCTGAAGCTATTTTATCGCTTAACGATTTAATTGAGATAATATACGATGGATTAACTGTTTTACATTTAACAAGCACGGCACCTGAAACAGCAGAAAAAATAGCATCTTTACTAAAAGACTTAATGGACTCTCTAGACAAAAAAGATATGGTAACTGTGGCCGATATCTTAGATTTCGATTTACGTGACAGCCTTAAAGAGTTAAAACAATACGCTTAATTTTTGACAGCCTCTTTTGACGTAATAATAATTAAACTATAAAATTTAATTCCATTTTTTGATTATTGTGTCAAGATGGGAAAAAAAAGCGTCAAGCTGTCCCGACATAGTTTCAATAATAATAGGCGAAAGCCACGCTAAAACAATAAAGGCCACTATAATTTTTATAGGAAAACCAAGCATTAGAATATTCATTTGAGGCGCGGCTTTTGATAATATTCCTACTGTAATAGATACTAAAAGAAGTGTTCCCATAACCGGCAAAGATATCTTTAAAGCAATTAAAAACATCCCCGAACTTAATAAGACAAAGAATTTTAATAACCCTTCATGTTTAAAGCCTTCTAACAAAAAATTCATTGATAAAAATGGTATTTTTTCATAAGAAAAAACAACTGCCTCAATAATTAAAAGATGGGACCCCCCTACAAAAAAAACAAATAAACCTATTAAATTTTTTACTGTACCCAAAAGAGGCAGTGATGTCTGCGACAACGGATCAAATACCTCACTTATACCAAAACCCATTTGAACAGAAAAAAATTCTCCAGCCATTTGAAAAGCCGCGAATAAAAACTGAAGACTTAAACCAATAAATATGCCTATTAAAAGCTGCTCTATAATTAAGTTAAAAAATCTAGATTTTAGTAAATCATAAAATTCATTGGGCAAAGCAACAACTGGCACCACAATTAAAGATATTATAAATGCCAGACCAACTCTGTAAAAATAAGAAAGCGCCTGCCCTCCAAAGAAGGGAGCAACGCCAAACATAGCTAAAAGACGGGCAAATAAAACACAGAATACCTGAAAATTTAATACAAAGTATTCCATTTAATTCAAAGCGTACCTATTATTTTAAATAACTGCTTTGTGTAATCTGTTAACGTTTGAATAAGCCATGAGGCAAAGACAATAATAGACAGCACTATGGCCCCAAGTTTAGGAACAAAAGTTAAAGTCTGTTCTTGTATACTTGTTGTTGTCTGCAAAATAGAAATCAAAAGACCTACCGCCATCCCCAGTAAAAGCATGGGTGACGAAAGCTTTATGGTTATCCATATTGCGTCTCGAAGTAAAGAAATCGCGTCTGCTTCTGTCATGTCGCGTAACTCCTTACAATTTCGTATGTTAATAACGACCAGCCGTCTACTAAAACAAATAGGATAATTTTAAAAGGTAAAGAGATCATTACTGGTGGCAACATAATCATCCCCATAGACATAAGGGTAGAGGCCACAACCATATCAATAATTAAAAAAGGAATGAAAAGATAAATACCTATTATAAACGCTTTTTTCAGCTCTGTTAACATAAAAGCGGGAACTATAACATAAAAAGGTATATCTTTTTCACTTTTAGGCGGCGGCGACTTGCTTAACCTTACAAAAAGCGCTACTTCTTTAATGCCTTCTGTACCTATCTGTTTATTCATAAAAGACCGAAGAGGCAATGAAGCGTTTTCAAAAAAATTACTGGCCTGTATTTTTCCGTCAAGATACGGACGAAGAGCTTTTTCATTAATATCATTAAATGTAGGCGCCATGATGAACAATGTCATAAACAAAGCTAAACTTACCATTACCTGATTAGGGGGCATATTTTGTAAAGAAAGAGCTCTTTTTATAAAATCAAAAACAATAATTATTTTCGTAAAAGAAGTAAGCATAAGTATAATAGCTGGGGCCATACTCAAAAGTGTAATTAAAAGTAAAATTTGAAGCGATAAGGCTACCTCTTGAGGAGATTTTGCTTCGGTAATATTAAAATCTAACTTGGGAATAGGAATATTTTGCGCGAAAACACTTTCAATATTATTTAAAAATAATAATATTATAAAAAGAAAAATATATTTCTTATAAAAATTTTTTCGTGAAACTTTATATTTCATTTTCTTGCCGCAGCAACTCTTTTTCATTTTTTAACTTTTTTAATTTGTCAATAGATTCTTTTCGTGTATTTTCCCATGTATTTTCTGAATTCTGTTTTTTTTCTGTTTCAAGAATCTTTTTTTCAGGATTAAACAAAGCTTCAACTTTACCACGAACAGATTTACTTAATTCGAGCAAGAAATCAGGCGGGTTTGACTGGTTATTTTTTTCACAATCAAGTTTTACTCTATCGATAATTGATTTTTCGGTAAGTTCTGTTACCAATTGCACACCCGAGTCAGAAACTGCTAAAATTAAAAGCCTGTTTGCCATTTCTACAATTTGTAAAGTTTTGCCGGGTACAAGAGAAAATTCGTGCCAAACCTGAAAAACCCCGGAACCCCTGCCCGGCAGATTCCGTTTAAAATTATATACCCTCCATACGATATAAAAGAAAAGAATCATACCTCCTAAAACTAGAAGGGTTTTAATAAACTGCCATAACCAGGAAGTCTGCTCTTTAACATCAGATGCCTGATTTGCTTCAGACTTAAGTTCCTTTTCAAGCAGTTTTTGAAAATCTGACTTTTCTTCAGGCTTTTGATTCTCTTTACTATCTGCCGTTAACTCTACTTGAGTTTTCTTATCTTTTTCTGATACTTTATTTTTTTCAGACGTACTTTCCTGTGAAAATAGACCGGCTGTAACAATAAAAAAGAAAAATAAAAAAATATATGAAAAATGTCTATACATTACACCTATCATACTAAATGAGACATAATATTATGTTTATATCCTGACAAGTCTTTTTCTTTTATAGAAAATTTTCTATTTATTACATTTCTATTCTATCAAAACCAATAAAAAGAACCGATAAAATAATAAGATTATTTGATCTGTCATATTTATAGCGGACAAGAAAAAAATTTAAATTTATGAAAATATTACATTATTTAACAAATTTAATCTCAAGAATAGGCTCTTACGCGTTTGCCGTATCATTAACGACCCTTCTCTCTATATCGGCAGGGTTTTTTTTCGCGTATTATTTTTTAATATGCATGAATATTGCCTTAACCAACGAAATACTTACAATATTTTTTTACTGTGTTTTAATCGGATGGATTTTATTTTTTATTCAGCTGGGAGCTTTAAGGCATTTAAAACTAAACGGATTTGGTACAAACATTAAAACATTAAACATATTAATTCAATATAAGCCTAAATTAACTATTCCCAAAAGCCTTACGCATCCGGAATATATAAGTTTATTAAAAACTATAAACAAACTACCGCTTTTTATTACAATAACATCATCTATTTGGCTTATTTTATCTTTAAACGCATTTTCTTATTATTTATATTTATTTTCTTCACTTGAAGCATATGCTTTTAATTATTTATTTTACGCTTATTGCATTACAATTTTTATACATATTGGCCTTAACTATATTTTAGCCGAGGCTGCCACAATGCCTCAAAGATCACAATTAAAACAAATTTTATGTGAAAAAGATATAAGCTTTCAGGTAAAATATTTTTCAAGTATTCGCCTTAAAATACTAATTATATCTTTCTTTTTTATAATTACCGGAATTTTATCGTCTTTGCTTGTTTATTACCAAAGAGACAATCTTATGCTTGCTTTTCATTTTTTTATTTTTGGTATTTTCATATGCATGATAACGGGACACATGGCTTATCATATTATTAGACAATCTTTAAATGAGGTAAAAAATTCTATATTAAAAATGAGAAGCGGCCGCATAGAGTATCACTACCCCGGCGGCTTAGATAGAGAGATACTAAGAATAGCCGAATATTTTTATGATATTTTAAGTAACACCCAAAACTATAGAAGTAGTTTTGAAGAGAAACTAATACAGCATAAAGAAAGTATAAATGAAATAAACACTAAAACTAAAAAAACCGAAGCAGAGCTGCAAAAAAATATTTCTTTTGTTTCAAAACTTTATCAAGGGGTAATTCCTGTTTTTAATTCTATAGAATGGAATGGGCTAGAAATTTCTGGATATTCAAAACCCGTAAATCAAATATCAGGAGATTATTTTGATTACTTAAAATTACCTGGTGACAGGTTAGGACTTTTAATCGCTGATGCTTCAGGTAATGATTTTACAAAAGCTTTAACTGCGGCGGTTATAAAAATGTCATTTATAGAAACAGCAAAAAACTTTTCAAAGCCGGCAGAAGTTTTTGAAAAAATAAATGAAAAAATATATCCTTTAACAAATAATGAAAATTTTATATCATCGTTTTTTATTTCTTTTGACGAAAATCATGAATTTATTTACTCAAACGCGGGACAATACCCCGCTATAATACATAGAAGAAAAGAAGATAAAATAGAAAATATTGATACCGATGGTTTTTTATTGGCCATTCAGGAAGATGTTTCAAATAAATTTGAAGAAAAATCAAATTATTTAAATCCGGGTGACAGACTTTTTATGTTTACAGATGGAATTTTAAGGGCAAAAAATAAATTTAATGAAGAATTCGGACATGAAAGATTTGAAAATTTAGTGCTAAGGTTTAAAGAACAATCTTTTGAAGAAACTTATAAGGGTATTATAAATGAAATTCATGAATACACTAGTGAAGGCACGGTTGTGGATGATATTTCTCTAATTATCATAGAATCTAAGCCAGTTTACGCAAAGTATTTAAATAAAGTTAAGGAATCTGTTAAAAAATTAGCTTCAGACAACCGAAGCGAAGCCGCGGAATTATTTGAAGCGGCTATTAATATATACGATAGAAACGCGGGTGGGCTTAGAAACGCGGGAATATTATTTTATGAACTTAAAGATTATGAAAAAGCGAAACAATACCTTGAAAAAAGCATTAGACTTGATAACACAAACGCAGAAAGCTACTATTGGATTTCTGCCTTATATTTAAGAACTCATAAATTTGAAAAAGCTGCAGAACACGCTAAGAAAGCCGCAGGATTAAAACCTTACTATATTGAAGCCCTCAATAATCTGGCAATTGCGTATACCAACTTAAAAAACTATCCGGCGGCTAAAATAACTTTTGAACAGGTTCTTTCTTTAGACCCCAATAATGAAGAAATAAAAAAATCTATTAACAAAATTAACGAATTAATTGCTAAAACTCTTTAACTTTTTTCTTTGCTAAGAAAATCAGATTCTGAAATTTCAGTTTTTTCACCAGATTTTCGATTTTTTATTTCTATAACTTTATTTTTTATATAATTTTTACCGGCCACAATCTGTAATGTAAAACCGGTTAAATCGGCATCATTAAATTTAATGCCGGGTCTTTCATCTCTATCATCAAAATAAACAGACATATTATTTGCAATCATTTTTTCATATAATGCTTCAATTTCTTTTTTATCTGTGTCATTATTAAAAATACCAATCAAATAATATTTAAATGGCGTCACGCTTTCTGGCCATATAATTCCTTTATCGTCATAACTTTGTTCCACAATGGTAGAAAGAGTTCTGCCTACACCTATACCATAACATCCCATTGTAGGTATTAATTCTTTTCCCAATTTATCTAAAACTGTGACATTTAACGCTTCGGTATATTTTTTACCCAGCTTAAACACATGACCTACTTCTATGCCGCGTGTACCCTTTAATTTATTCTTTTTACATTTAGGACATAAATCTAAATCTTGCGCCGTTACTAAATCAATAAACTCTTTTGAAATAATAAAATCTCTGCCTTCCTGCAGATTTATATAGTGCATATCTGTTTTATTACCGCCTGAAATCAAATTACCTCTGCCCTTTAGTTTTTCATCATATAAAAAAATTATCTTTTTTTTATTTTTATTGATTATAATTTCTTCATTTTCTTTAACGGGTAAATCAAAAGGTCCGGCAAATCCCACTGCTGCCGATGTTACTTTTTCAATAGCTTCGGGCGATGCCATTTCTAATTCGGCTACACCCAAAATATTTTTTAACTTTACCTCGCTTATTTCTCTGTCACCGGGAATAAATACCAGTATAATAGATTCACTATTTTCATAAATAACTGTTTTAATAAACTGTTTTTTATCGACTTTGAAAAAATCTGCTACTTCATCTACTGTTTTTACATTGGGAGTATCTTTTCTTTTAGGCGTTTTTTCATTTTTTTCAACCGGATAATTTTCAGCGGGTACAAATGGAGTTTTTTCCTGATTTGAACGGTAGCCGCAATTTTTATCGTCTGAACATAACAGTAAAGTCTCTTCACCTATAGCCGAAGCCACCATAAATTCTTCTGATCCGGAACCGCCCATCGCGCCAGAGTCGGCTTCTACCGAAAGCGTTTCAAGGGAACACTCATTAAAAATATCTCTGTAGCACTCCCGCATTTTCTGGTAAGTTTCATCTAAAGATTTTTCATCTATATGAAAAGAATAAGCGTCTTTCATAACAAATTCACGGCATCTTATTAAGCCGTACCGTGGACGTATTTCATCCCGATATTTTACGCCTATTTGATAATAATTAACAGGAAGCTGTTTATAAGATTGTAAATACTGTTTAGCCAGCCATGTTATAGACTCTTCATGCGTTGGCCCAAGAGCAAAGCCAGCGGCATGCCTGTCTTTTAATCGCATCATCTCAGCACCCATGGCATTCCATCTGCCCGACTCTTCCCATAATTCGGCTGGCGTTAAAATGGGCAAATGAACTTCAACAGCACCATATTTATTCATATTTTTTCGAACAATTTCTTCAATTTTACGGTGAACCATCCATCCGAAGGGTAAAAAAACATAAAAACCAGAAGCCTGCTTTTTAATATAACCCGCGCGAGTAAGAAGTTTATGAGAAACAACCTGCGCGTCTTTAGGATCTTCTTTTTGTGTAAATAAAGGAAGCTGTGTAGCTCTCATGTGGCTTTATTAACTTTAAAGATACAGCGTCAATTCAATGAGAAAAGAAATAATAACAAATTATGAGTCCAAACTCGGGCAGTTTTTTAGTTAAAGCCACAGCGACATAGTGCGCGAAGCGCTGACTTCAGAGAACACAGAGTCTATGGATAAAAAATTACGGAACAAATAATTGGCACTGCCATAGAAGTGCTTAAAGTATTAGAGCCTGGGCTACTAGAAAGAATCTAAATTAAAGCGTGGCCCAATTATCAGTTTTAGCAAAAAATATTGATAAAAAAAGAATTTCAGCATTTCGCGCACTTCGTTTCTGTGAACTCTGTGCGCTCTGTGGCCCCAAGATGCGCATGTCTGGCCTCAATAACAAATTAAGACTATTCATAAAAAAATTATTGACTAAACCTATACAAATAGATATAATATTAAAAAAGAAGGCACTATTTTGACAGAAAACAAAGAATTAACTCAACTTGGTAAAAACATACGAAAAGATTTTCCCTTTTACAAAAACAACCCCAACATTTCATATTTAGATTCAGCCGCAACATCGCTTGTGCCGCGGGATGTTATAAATAAAATTATTTACTATTATGAAAGTTTAGGCGTTAGTGTTCACCGCGGAGTTTATCAATTAGCGGCAAAAACCTCAGAAATTTATGAAGACGCACGAAAAAAAATTAAACATTTTTTATCGGCAGGCAGTGAATATGAAATTATTTTTACCCGAAACACAACTGAAGCTATAAATCTTATCGCGTACTCCTTTGAAAAAGCCAAAGATGAACTTAATGAACTTTTCAGCGGATGGAAGGGCGGCCTGAAAACCGGTGATATTGTTTTAATAAGCGAATCTGAACATCATTCAAACATTATACCCTGGCAAATAATTTCAGAAAGAACGGGAATAAAAATAAAATACATCCCCATTGTAAAAGAAACCGGCGCCTTAGACATTACCGCTTTTAATAAAATAAAAAATGATTTAGACGATAAAGACGTAAAAATAATATCTTTGGCGCAAGTATCCAATGTTACAGGCATTGTTTATGACTTAAAGCCCTTTATATCATACGCGCGCGAAAAGGGCTCTGTTTTTATTGTAGACGGGGCGCAAAGCGTGTGCCACCAAAAAATAAATTTATCAGATTTATCGCCCGATTTTTTCGTGTTTTCAGCACATAAAATGCTGGGTCCAAAGGGTATTGGCGCCTTATGCGGTAAAAAAGAAATACTAAATAAAATGCCTGTTTTTTTAGGCGGCGGCGATATGATACTTTCTGTAAATAAAGAAAAATCAACTTATAATGAAATACCCTATAAATTTGAAGCGGGCACGCCTAATATATCGGCAGTTTTCGGATTTTCTGCCGCTATTGATTATCTTGAAAAAATAGGCCTACAAAATATCAGCGATTGGGAAAAGAAACTGACCCTGTACGCTATGGAAAAACTTAGCGAAATTAACATTCAGTTTTTTGGCCCTTCTTTAGAGCAGGTTAAATCAAATGAATTTAAAAAAGTAGGCGTTGTTTCATTTGGCATTAACGGCATTCATCCGCATGATATAGGTACCTTATTAGATGAAAATAATGTATGCATACGCGTGGGCCACCACTGCTGTCAGCTTTTGATGAAAGCATGGGATGTGCCTGCTACTTGCAGGGCTTCTTTTTATCTTTATAATGATTTTGAAGATGTAGATAATTTAATAAACGGCCTTAGAAAAACAATAGAGTTTTTTGGCACTCATAATTCATAATAAAAATTAAAAAAAAATCTTGACGTAATATATAAATAATTTTTATTATGTATAATCTGTAAAATTTTATTATTTAGTAGTTTTTACGACTTTAAATACTAAAAAAACAGAAAATATTTGTATTTTAATAAAAATAAGTATAATTAAAATACAAATATACAACAAACGGAGGAAAAAATATGAAAAAAATAAAAATTTTGGTTACAGCCTTGGTATTATCCGCGTTTATCTTGCCTTTAAGCAATATAAGCGCCACAAGAACAAGAGCCGCTGGTATGGGTTTAGCCAGTATTGATGAAGGCGGCTCAAACGCCTGGGCCGTAGATGGTTTACAGCCATATATTTATGACAACCCCGCCGCATTAGGTGGTTTTAAAAACACAGCTTTTTTTGAAGCCTCAAACGGCCTTTGGGATAATTTTGGCGGTATTATCATAAACCCAATGGGAGAAATTAGCGTCGGTTTGTTTAGCGGTATTCCCGCGGCAGTGGAAGGTTTCGCAGATCCTATCGGCGGCAGCGGGAATTGGGTAACTGATGCTACGATAGCAGCTGGCGCAGGTGCCTTAAATCAACCTTTATCAGCATCAGGCAATACATATGACGATAGAAGCTTTGGATTCTTAGCTCATATGCCTATGGGTAAAATGAATCTTGGCTTTGGCCTTGATTATACAGGCGCGGGACAGGTAGTAGATGATGGGGTAACACCATCCAAAACTGAATTAAGTCAATCTGAAACAACAGTAAGACTGGGTTTTAATATGGAAATGGGCGGCATGATCAAAAGCATTGATGCCGGTTTAGCATACAGTATGCTTGGCGTAGAAAACACTGCAACTTCGGGAAGTAATACGGTATCTGTTAAAGCTGACAGCGGTAGCATTATTAATTTTCACGCTAGAGCGAATATGGGTTTAAATGAAAAAAATCTTATTCATATTCTTTTATCATATAATTCTGAAGCTGCTAAATTTGTTTATACTGATCCAGCGCCAAATACAGCATCTAATGAGTTAGATGGTTCAACAATTGGTATTGGTGTTTCAGATGAAATTAAAGTAAGCTCAGACGCTATAGTCTTTGTAGGCTTTAAACTTGAAATGGTAAGCGGAACTTCAACAAGAGTTGATGTCGGGGGCACTACAGCAGCTTCAGAATTTAGCGGTACAGTAATACCGTTTTTTATAGGCGCTGAAGGTATGATCAGTGAAAACTGGACAGGAAGATTTGGTTTAAGCCATAATATTATGGAATCTTATGAAGTTAAACCAGACACTACTGTTGCTATAACGCAAACCAGAAGCGAAGGTTCTGACGCAGAATTAAGCGTTGGTTTAAGCTACGCGGTAGGTAATTTTACGTTTGACTGGCTTGGCAATGTTGATGTTTTTAGAGACGGCCCCGACTTTGTAAGCGGCATCTCTAATCCATGGTCTACATCGTTTGCCGCTACTTTTAATTTTGGTGAGGGTGGCAAAAAGAAAGCCGCTAACTAAAAATTAAGTTATTTTTGGGGCTGTGTAATAAGTCGGTTATTGAGTGTTTTCCGCCTTATCTCGATACGAAAAATGCCTTATTTTCGGCATTTTTCACTCGATGAACGGCGGTAAATGTATCGAAATACGACTTATTACACAGCCTCAAATTTTATCTATTTCTTTTCTAAAATAAATACTCATTAATCTTTTCAAAATAATTTAAGATGGTTGGTATCGACACCTAGGTTATTTTTTTAATTCATTTAAAATTAATATAACTTTACATAAATCGTTACTTGCAGCGTCATTCCCGCACCGCTTCGCAGTGTGGCATAAATTCCAACGGGAATCTATAATTAAGCCTTTTTGGGGATTCCCACATTCGTGAGAATGAGAAATAACTTTATATATTTAATAATAATGAATATTTTATTTATAGAAAAGCTATCCTCGCCGACCAACTATGTAGAAAATAGATTTTATACGAAAATAAACTATACACACTACATATTAATATACATTCTGTTTTAAAATTAAAAGTTTAATGTATATATAAATTTGAAAATGTATCGTATCTTGTTTAATAACTTTTTAAAACTAAAATTTTTAGCGCTTATTATATTTTTATTATACAATTGCGGTTCATTAAAATACTCGATTAAAAATGTAGAAAATATGAATGCGGCCAATAAAGTTTTTTTTGCTGCCAATGAAAATAATTTAAGATTAATAACATATACTGAAGCCAATGATAATATTTCGTTAAGTGAAATACTAAATATAAACGTTCCTCAAATAAAAAATATTATTAAAATTTCAAATGATGTAATTGCTATGGCCAGCGAAGAAAAAGGCATCTTTTTTTTTAGTTTAAGCGCGAAAAAAATAATTTCTCAAATACCGCTTGAAAATCTTGCTGATTACAGAATTCGAAACCTATATTACAACTTTTATAAAAAAGAAAAAACATTATTTATAACTTATTATACTCCTACAGGTAGCGGTGTAACACTTTGTACTGTTAATCTAAAAAATAATAATACCAATTTTGATTGTTCGCAATTAAACACTAATAATTCTGAACTGACTTCTGACTTTGTAAATGAAATTGATTTTGACACAAAAGATAATATATGGTTTAGGTACTCTATACTGGCCGGGCATGGGGTGTCGAGGCTTTCGCCTGATGGCAAATGGTCCCATTACACAAAATATAATTCTGACCTTGGTTCTTCAGAAATTGAAATTCTTTTATGTGAAAAACAAAGCGAAGGTATTGCCGAAGATAACATCTGGTTTGCCTCTGAAAACGGTCTGTCGCGCCTTATGTATAAAAACAACGAAGAAGAGTTTAAATTTTTTGGCGATAAGAAAGGAGGCGCCTCAACAGTTACTAAATTTTTAGGTATTGAAGACTGGTTTACCGACGCCATTATAAATATAACCGATCTTAAAACTATGCCCAATGCTTTGGCAATATCAAATAAAAAAGCGATATATGTTTTTACCGGAGATAACATAAATCAGTATTCTCCTGAAAATTTTGGCGGCTATGATAAGAATATTATTGGCGGACTTTTTTACCAAGACGAATATATTTACGCTAAAATATATTCTACCCGTTCGCATCCCTCTGTAATTAAATCTATTAATATATTTAATTTAAAAGAAAAAAGATGGAACATAGTAAACCTATGGCAATTCGAGAAAATAGATCCTCTTGATGCTTCTATATATTCTTTAGATGAAAAACGTGTTTTTTTTATTTTAAAATACAAGCACGAAGATGATAAAATTATTATATATAATACGGCAGATAGCAGCATAAAAAATTTGCTTATCCCCACGGCCAAACTAAACGATAATTAAATATGCTAAGAGGAATATATACCGGCGCAGCCGGAATGACGGCCATGCAGCAAAAAATGGACGTTACGGCTAATAATTTGGCCAATGTTGATAAAACTGCTTTTAAAAAAGATTCTGTAATTTTTAAAAACTTTCCTGAACTTTTACTGCATCGTATGAACGATGACGGCGTAGGCTGGACACCCATGGGCAGTTTTGATATATCTCCTTTGGTTGGTAAACTGGGCACAGGTGTTGAAGTAAATGAAATTTATACCCGTTTTGAGCAGGGCTCATTAAAAGAAACAACTAACGACGCCGATATCGCTTTAAATGGCGAAGGATTTATGGTTGTTCAAACCGATAGGGGCGCCCGATTAACCAGAAGCGGAGCTTTTATTCTTGATAGAAACGGTTTTTTGGTGAACTCACAGGGCTTTCCGCTTTTGGGTGAAAACGGCCCCATAAAAGTAAACCAAAACAATTATCTTATAAAAACCGACGGGCAGGTGTGGATAAACGCGGCTATTGGCAATGACCCCGAGAACGCCTACGGTAAAGATATGAACAATTGGGAAAACCCGGTTTTATTAGATACTATTCAAATAAGAACTGTTGACTACCCCCGTCATATTCATAAAGAAGGCGACTCTTTTTATAATGTAACCCCTGAATCGGGAGACATGAGACCTTTTGAACAAAATGAAAAATTTCCTGAAGTTTTACAGGGATTTTTAGAAACTTCAAACGTAAATTTAGTATCAGAAATGGTAAACATGATTGAAGTTCAGCGCGTTTATGAAATGAATCAAAAAAGCATTCAGTCTCATGACGCTGCCCTTGATAAATTAATTAATCAGGTGGCAAGGGCTTAAAAACTAAAATATAAAACCGGTTTCAAATGTTACTAAAGGACCCAACCTTTTTGTATTGGCTCCGCTGGCGCCGGCTAATAATTTTAGATATAGAAAATCACCCAATTGTAATTTAGTACCCATTTGAAAAAGACCATAATTAAATTGTGACTTAATTTTTAAATTTGTATCCAATGCTCCTTTTCTATTAGGAAATTTTTGCACACCAAATTCCATATTAATGGCAAAGCTTTCGGTAATGGAAGTGGTCTTCACCCGTTTTTTCGGACACTGTTTAGGCAGCATTTCTTTCAAACATCATAGGGCTTTTATATCCCAATGATGAATGTTTGCGAATTCTGTTGTAAAAGAATTCAATATATTCAAAAATT
>Ga0224501_10001072_pt1 | contig 20962 bp, 22 predicted proteins | sample SF_Oct11_sed_USG_4_FD_169105 | JGI IMG/M metagenome (GOLD analysis project Ga0224501, IMG submission 169105) | Sediment microbial communities from San Francisco Bay, California, United States - SF_Oct11_sed_USGS_8_1 | ecosystem: Environmental > Aquatic > Marine > Sediment | place: USA...
TTTTCTCATGTCTGTACCAGAAACATTAATGTTGGTTATCAACCATGAACCTGAATCGGGAGAAAGATAGTAATATATATCCAAAGGCTCTGAACCGGATTGTTCCATTGAGCTTTTAACTCTGGCCGCTGTGGTTTTTTTGCTAAATTCTGCATCTTCAAAAATAAAGTTTTCACCATCATAAAGCGCAATTCCTTTGGCATACTTACCAATTACACGATTGATGAAACCATTGATAAATTCCTGATGCTGTTTAGGCGTCATTTCCCCCCACATTTTTGAACCCAAAGTTCCCTGAGAGAAAGATTCTTTATCGATTAGAGGAAGTAAATGTTCTCTTACCAAGCTTTCTGCATAAGTATCATCTTTTTTTAGTTTTTCCTTGTTTGCTTCAATAGCATTGATCATTTTATCAGCAGCATTTTTCAGAAATACCGATGGGTCTTCGTCTGCAGCTAAGGCTTGAGTGCTGACAAACAGCAAGATTATAATGTTAATTAACTTTTTCACTTTTCTTCCTCTCCAGTTGTATGTCTATGAAAAGTCCTGTTTATATTGTGTTAATTCAGGATTTTTCAATGTTAACGTGCGAATTCTAACAGATTTTTCATTCGGAATGAAAATCATGTAGTTCATACTAGTGGATTTAAACTGAATAAAAGCTGAATTGGTAAATAATTGTTAGTTTCGGGTTTCGGGTTTCGGGTTTCGGGTTTCGGGTTTCGGGTTTCGAGGAGAAAACTGTCATTGCGTTGCGAACGGACAAGGTGAGTTGCGAAGCAAGAGAAGGCAGTATAGGCTGAATCAGAATTCATAAATTCCTGCTCCCGAAGAAATGACCACTGGTAGTCTGGATGCCAGGAGTCAGTTTGATTCTTTTGTTATGTGAGTTTTGCTACATTTTACGTAGAGATAGCCAACAACCAGCATAATCAAACATACTGCGATACCAGTGAACTTTAAAATGGCTAAATTATAAGCGGCTATGGCCCAGATTTCATTTTTCGTTTGATACAATAGTTGAATAAGGCATAGATTTTCCAAAATATCTATTATTCCAACTACGACCGCAAGCCAAACACCCGATAGATAGTATCGCCTTATGTTGTTAACATTGGGGGCATTTGATAATCGATAGAACGCAAGAGCCAAAATTGCGCTGTAAATTATAAGGTATAGAAAGTCGATACCCAGATTAAGGGCTATGGAGGTTCTTCCAATATCCCCCCATGCAATCATAGCGAGCTCAAGGTTCTCTATACTTCCAATAAATTCAAAAGAAATAGTACCAAGCGGGGTTATCTCGGTTTTGGCATGCATATCAATAAAAGACATGAAAATACTTAATATCAGGAAAAGCATTATTAACATTCTTATCATTGTTGTTTCCTTAATCAAAATTTGTGGAGTTTAACGTTTAGCTTAAGGGCTAAGTGCTTAGCAAGAAGTCTGGGGCTGATTGTTAGAATGCATATAGCCTCGGTATAAACCAAGTAAAATCTTCCGGTGCGCTTTGATCCCAAGGCCACAAACCAGATGTACTCGGATATATAAGCTGTAATACTCTAAAATTATCGCCTTCATACAACCACTTAGCCCAGCCAAAATACTCTGAATAGTGCTTTTTTTCGACTGCTCTGAAGGTCACTTGAAATCCCTCTAGAAAACCCTCGTAAAATTTGTCTGGTTCAAATATCTCTCCAGATTTAATTCTATTGTTGTACTCATTAATCATCCAATGGGCTATTTCTTGTTTTAAACCTGTAACTATTATTTCCGGTTGCCCGGTTTTTCTTTCTATCCCAATTGAATAGGTAAATCCCGGATAATCACTTTCTTCCATAACATGAATAATATGACACCCATATTCCTCTATATCACTAAGAGCCTTTTCTTCACTTTTGTCCACAAGTATCACTTTTGTAAGCTAACGGTTATTAACCTTTTCTTTAATATTTCCAGTAACTTACTCTACATTCAGGAGCTTGGCAACAGGATATTATTTGCACTCGGGCAATGTATCACTTTTTTCTAGAGTTGTCTTTATGAGATCACTCCACGCTGGTCGAGATGACATTTGTATTGGATGAAGTTTATGGATTCCGGTCGCCGCATGAATTACAGCAATGAATAATTGTGTAGGGGAGCATCCATGTGAGCACCAGTTGTTTTTGTATAATAGAGCAGATACACCGGTCTACTCCTACGATGATACTTTATTTTAGCAAATTACCTCAGGAGACTGCCGCGACGCAAACTCCTCGCAGTGACAAAATTTTCGCAACTCGCAACTATAAACTGATTTGCGCTTGTGTATGCGCATGTGTATGTTATACTTAAAGCATCTCAGTCCTATCCGTGAAAAGGAGATACCATGGCTTTGCAAGCTCAAACCAAGTTAATCCGTAAGCAGTTTTTAATTTCTGAATCCAATGCAAAAAAGCTGGAGCGTTTGGCTTCCAGTCGAGGCTCTTCTGCTGCTGAAGTAGTGCGTCTGGCAATTGAGGCCTATGAGCCTGATGGTGAATCAATGGATTTACCCGAACTCATGGATTTGGTCAGTGGCAAGTTGAAAGCGGCAATTGCTTCAACACAAAATGCCAATGTAAAAATATCCAACACGCTACAAATGCTGGATGATAAAAAAGGAACCCACTAATGGCTGGCTGGAAAGAAATTTTAATAGATACCTTAAAACTCACGGACGAAGTGAATCGCTTAAACGGATTAACCGAAAAGCTGTCTGAAAGAACCATTGACATCGACAAACGTCTGGTTCGTTTGGAAACAATGGTAGAAGTGTCGCAAAGACGTTTGCCAGAAAACTAAAATCAGACTTATTGCTTTTATGATTTATCTGATTATTGTTTTGTTGTTGGTGGGATTTATTTTGTTTCCACAATGGTGGGTGCGTTATGTTTTAAAAAAGCATGACCAGCAACTTAAAGATATGCCAGGCACAGGTGAAGAGTTGGCTCGTCATTTACTCGATCAATACGAACTCTCACATGTTAAGGTCGAAGCGGCTGAAGAGGGTGCTGATCACTATGATCCACAAGATAATGTGGTGCGGCTCAGCCCGAGTTATCTCAAAGGTAAATCATTAACTTCAGTCGCAGTAGCAGCCCATGAAGTAGGGCATGCCATTCAGTTCAACCGAAAAGAAGCGGTTAGTTTGTTGCGCCGTAAATATCTCCACAAGGCGCATGCCTTACAAAAAATCGGTATCAGTTTACTGATGATATTACCTTTGGTTGGAGTTGTCGTAAAAATTCCTCATGTGATTGGTTTGACCCTGTTGATTGGCCTGATGACTATGCTTATTTCTGTTTTCATGTACATGGCTATTTTACCAGAAGAATGGGATGCGAGTTTTAATAAAGCATTGCCAATACTTGATCAGGGAGATTATGTTCCAAAAGCCTATCTACCTGCTATTCGACAAATATTAAAGGCTTGCGCTTTAACCTATGTAGCAGCAGCTTTAGCCGATATTCTAAGATTGTGGCGTTGGCTGGTTTTGTTACGGTATATGCGGTAAAAATATCAAGATAAAGCTATTAACAGAAATGTTTATTTGATCATCTTCCTTGCTGTGATAGAACAGGGTAGATATTGTTGTCTTGTCCAGAAGTTTTGAGCTAACTGATTTTTTGCAGTAAAACCACATTCCACATAGCTGATCCCCAGATCCTGAAAACACAATTCTATCTGTTTAACCAATTGACTGGCTATTCCCTGATGTCTGATTGATTTATCCAGCCATAACAATTGTATGACTCCTTTCATAGGATTCATTAAAAATTCATTATCATTCAACACGCACGCTGCACCAATAAAACCTTTTGGCTTTCCTTTGATTTCAGCGATAACAAATAAAGAATTAGAATTAACCAGCTCAGCAGATAACCATTTAGATAAATTGTTTTTAATGTCAGGATGAGGTTTTAATTGTTTGTCATCTTCATGTTTGTATAATCTATAAGTCCATTTTGAAATTAATGACAGATCGTCTTTTGTAGCCTGTCGATAAACGACATCATTACTCATAACTAATTATTATCCTTTTTTAATCATTATCCATGTTTAACAGTTTGGTATTGATTAACTGCGTTATTAGCAGAATTGAGTTTTACACCATCATCAATTGCATCCTGACGGTATTGGGCCATTTCTAATCTGATTTTCTCATCGGTTTCCATGATCTGATTGACAATTGAATGAACCAGTTCGTGGTCATCAGGCAAGGGCGATTGAGCAAAATATAATTCAAAAGCTTTATGGCGGTGGGCTGCAATTTCCTGCATTTCTTCCCATTGGTTTTGATGGGTTAAAGATAGCAGTTTATGAGTCATCTCAAGGCAATGTTCGAGAGAATATTCCATTATACTCATATTATCCTACTCTTTGATCTGATGGCGAATTCCATCCCAACCTTCCTTGATTTGCAGCATGACTGCCAATGCATCATTGACTTTTTCTTCCGAGTTTTGAAAGTTGGCTTCAACCAAAGTCGCTACACAAAAATCATATAGAGATTCCAGTTGTTGTGATATTTCACCGCCATTTTCCATATCCAGACTTGAACGTAATCCATTAATAATGGAAATAGACCAGTTAATATGTCTGCTTCTTTGTTCAAAATCATTGTTTAAAATAAAGAACTTGGCTCGATTCATTTTTTCAATTGCGCCATCTATCAGCATTTGAATCAGTCGATGTGGATCGGCATTTTCAACGCCTGATACTGCATTTACATTACTGTATGCTAAAGTCCCTGTTAATCCCATTGTGTTACCTCATAGTTTACAAATGTTTACTTACTGTCTTTTGATGCATAGGGTGTTTTGGATAATTGTTGTACCAAAAATGAACCGGTGTTGTTTAATTGAGCCACCAAAGAATCCATGGCTGCGAACTGCTTGATCAGTCTGGTTTGCAATTGATCAATGCGGTATTCCTGAGCGATTCGCTGCTCATCAATTCTTTTAAGTCTTTGATTCAGACCGTTTTCTCTTTCAATGATCGAACCTTCAGCACCTGTGTATTGATCTATAATGTTGACAAAAATTTCACCAAAACCACTGGTGCCTGTAAATAGTTCATCAAATTGCTCAAAATTGGAAGCAAGAGCATCATCCAAAATGTCAGAATCCAGTTCTAATTGACCAGTTCTGGTTGTGGTGATCCCAATAGCTGAAAGACTGTTAAAATTACCGCTAACAGCAGAATTTGTTTTTACCATTGAGTTTCGGAGAGCTGAATTTACCTGTCGTAGCGTATAATCACCAACCAACAATCCTTGATCACCTTCTACAGTTTGACCAAGCGTTCCTGAAACTTCAGCATAGTTGTTAAAGGCTTCAACAAAAGCCTCAATTTTATTTTTGATGGCTTTGGTATTCTGCGTAATAGCCATGTTGGTTGTTTCACCTAATGTGTTAGCCTTCTTTGCAGTAATATCCACACCTTCCAGCACATTGCTAAACAGATTGGTTGAGCTGCTAATGCTGAAACCATCAACCTCTATAACAGCATCTTTCGCAGTTGTATCAATGTTAAGATTGTCAGACAAATCAGCCAGACTGGCATCTCCAGAATAAGTGACTACAAGATCATTGCCTGTACCGGATTTATCAGAACTAATACGCAGCAGGCTACCAGTGTCTGGGCCTATGGTAACGTCATTTAACAGATTGACAGAAACGCCAATATTATCTGTTGCATCATTAATATTGTTACGAATATCCTGTAAAGTATCTGATGCTGATACGGCAACATCAAAGGTGTCACTACCCAACGTAAAGGTAAGCGTCCCGTCGCCAAAGGTTGTTGTGGCTCCTCCAGTAAAAATATTTGTACTCAGTTCACTGCCTGATGACAAGTTTTTAACTTCAATATCATAATTACCGATTAATGCACTTGTGGACGCGCTGGTAGAAAAGTATTCGCGCGATCCTGTTGTGACAGTTCTTTGATTAAAATTGGAAGCCAGGCTTAATTCAAAAGCAGCACTTCTGATTTCACTTAATGCGCTTTTCAATGCACCTAAACCAGACAGGGTGATTTGAATTTGTGATTCTTGTCGGTCAAGGTTAAATTGTAAAGGTGCCCTTTCAGCCTGAACCAGCGCATCTATAATTGAATTGACATCCAATCCTGAGCCGAGCCCTCCAAAAGTAATTAATCCTGTATTCATCCGTTAGTGAACCTGCTTTAATTTGCGAAACTATTTAATTGATATACTGTTTATCGGCTTGCAAAAGGCCGACTTTAGAATACCGAGAATTTTATTGTTATATCAATCTTGTGATATGAATTAGCAATATTCATACCAATCAGACATTAAAAAGGGGCTTTAAGAAAAGCCCCTTGGGTTAGAACATAAACTACTGAATAGCCAGTTGATTAAACTTCACTTTTAATGAGAAGACCAAGATTACTACTACCACCTAGTTTCTCGTTAAGCTCCTTTAGTCGTTTGGACAATGTCAATAGTTCTTCTGGTGGAAATTGACGAATCAGTTCTTCTGTCTCTTTGTCAAACACTCTTACAACGGTTTTACCCAGCTCGTCGTCAATCTTAAAGCTCAGACGACGTTGAATGTTTTGAGAGATTTGATCCTGACTGTCATTTTCAGCAGAGTTTCCCAATCTGGTTTGTAACGAGGATAATGCATCCCGAATATCGATATTCAGTTGTGGTGAATTAACCGATGCGGATTCAGGAGGCGAAGCATCAGCCACGCCACCAGATTGTATTTGCGGCAAAGACCTGCCACTTACTTTCGTAAGCGGTTGTACATTGCCTGATACATGATTAATTTCCATTGTCACACACCTTTCAGTTTCATTGGCAAGAGAAAATCAAATATTCTACTTGCCATCGTTAAAGAAGAATTAACGAACTGCATTAGTTTACTGAAGTAACGATAATACTGACTGGCTGGCAGCATTAGCTTGCGCCAATACAGACAAACCAGCTTGTTGTAGTACCTGATTCTTAGTTAACTGTGCGGTTTCCACTGCATAGTCTGTGTCTCTGATACGAGAACGGGCAGCCGATGCGTTTTCCATGATACTGTTAAGGTTTGCGATAGTGCTTTGGAATCGGTTCTGAATAGCACCCAATCCACCTCGAATAGAATCAATAGATTTAATCGCATTGTCAATTACCGCAACTGCACCTTGTGCTCCAGCAGCTGAACTGATATCAACTTCAGCAACCTGACGCAATCCACCACCAACAGCAGTTGTTACACTAAAGTAATCAGTGCCGGCAGCAGCAGTTACTGTATAAGAACGCTCTGAATTCATTTGAAGCATTCCCATTCCAGTTGTTGTAGTACCAGTACCTGCAGCAGAAATAGCAGCGCCAACTTCGGATACGGCATCAAAGCCACCGTTATAATCGACCACTGTGATGTCAAGCGTAGTTGCTGCAGTGCTGTGAGTCAGGTTATCTATTGTGATATCTTCGCCAGATTCGTTGGTTAGCAATACTGAAGACAAGTCTTCGGAAACTGTGGCAAAAACACCAGTTGAAGCTGTTTCTTTGTTAACGGCATCAGCAATAGCAGATAAATCGCTGGTATCGGTTACACTAGCTGATAATGAAATGCCAGTAGCATTGTCACTGATCAAGTCAAAAGAAACAGTACCTGCTGCACCTAGACCATCCAATTTAAGATTGGTTCTGGCTCCTGCACTGACACCAGTGTTACCTGTGTTGGCATTAATCGAAGCTGCTATTGATTTTGCTGATGCGTTAGCGGCATAAGTAACATCAGTACTTCCCAGAAAACCGGAAATAGTCAAAGTTGTTCCAGCTAATCCGTTAGTAGCCGTTGCTACTGCTGTAATGTTAGCGCCAGTAGTGTGAATATTTCCTAAGTCAGCATTAGCTGCACTATCAAAGTTGATTTGATAAGAGCCGATGTTGGTACCTCTTGCATTACCAGTTGCTACGGCAATCGTTTCGTAACTTTGTGCACCCACCTGGAAAGTTTGTGTACCAAAAGTACCATCCAGCAAGTTTCTAGTACCAAACTTGGTTGTATCAGCAATACGATTCAATTCTTGTTGCAATTGTGCAACCTCTGCTTGTAACGCAGCTCTTTCAGCCGCACCGTTAGAACCATTAGCAGATTGAATGGCCAAGTCACGCATACGTTGTAACAGGTTTGTACTTTCCTGTAACGCGCCTTCAGCAGTTTGTGCCAAAGAAATACCATCGTTGGCGTTTCTTGCAGCAACTGTTAAACCATTGATTTGAGAGGTTAACGTGTTAGAAATTTGAAGGCCGGCTGCATCGTCTTTTGCACTGTTGATTCGCAAACCAGATGCTAGTCTTTGAAAGCTGGTGCCTAACGAATTACTCGTGCCCAGCAATGTTCGTTGCGCATTAATTGACGCAACATTAGTTTGAATTACACTACCCATGATAAATCTCCTAATCCTTTGATATTCAGGTTTCAGAAATTTTTGAATCAAGCTTTATTTAAACTGAGAATAAAAACAAAGCCAAACAATTCAATAATCTTTACCCAAAATTACAAAGCGCTTAAAAAGATAGATAATTAAAGTCATCGAACCTAATTATCCCTACTAGTCTAAAAAGACAATTGTTCAAACTATTGAATTCAAATAAGGACAAATTTTAAGAAGGGTTACCCATTAAAACTGTCATCGCCTGAGAAACAATAACCTGAGTGTCACACAAAAAGCTGAGAACAGTTTGTGTTCAAACATAGTATCGGCCCTAAAAATGCCGACTTTATTTTTTATTCAAAATATTTTTATATTTGTTGTTATTGGTTAGAGGCCGGTTTAACCTTTTAATAGAAAAACTCAGCATGATTAATACGATCTGGCAAAACGGATAAGGCCTGCAACTTACGTTACAGGCCTTGCCCTCTGGCGTTTTAATTCCAGAATTTTTGTCGTCGTATGGTAAGGGGGGATTGTGGTTTCATAAGATCACCCCTGTAGTAGTGATAAAACTGATTGGCTGGATTGATTTGCTTGAGACAAAACAGAAAGACCTGCCTGTTGAAGCACCTGGAACTTAGTCAGTTCAGATGTTTCAATAGCATAATCAGTGTCACGGATTCGAGAACGAGCTTGAGCAGCATTTTCCTGAACGCTTCTCAAATTACTGATCGTACTCAAAAATCTGTTCTGTACAGCGCCCAGATTACCTCGAATACCATCAATTGCTTTCAAAGCCTGATCCACTACAGCAATGGTGTTTTGAGCGCCAATTTGTGATGCAATCTCAACATCTGCAACAGCTTCCAGACCGGAACCAATTGTGATGTTAGCTGCAGCAGCATAAAGCGTGTTACCAGTTGTTTGAGATAAGGTGTAAGATCTAACTGAATTGAATTGCAGCACACCTACGCCAGTTGCATCATTAACGCCATCCATAACCGTTCCTGCCCCCACAGCATTCTCGATTTCATCAGTCGCAGCAAACCCACCGTCATAATCCACCTGAGCAATGTCGATGGTAGCGGCAATATTGCTGTGCGTAATATTTTCAAGTGTGATATTTTCACCTTTCTCATTAGTTAAAAGCATAGAAGCACGATCACTAGAAAGGGTTGCATACACGCCTGTTTGAGCAGTATTACGGTTAAAGGCTTCTGCTAATGAGGTTAAATCACCAGTATCCTGAATTGATGCGGCGATAGAAATTCCGGTGGAATTATCGCTGATCAAACTAAACGAGACTGTGCCAACGGCAGAAAGATTATCCAGTTTTACATTGGTTCTTGCTGCTCCACTAACGCCAGTATTATCCGTCAAAGCATTAATATCAGACACCACAGTTTTCATACTTGCACCAGCCGCAATTGCCAAAGTGGAAGTACCCAAATAACCTGAAATGGTTAGTGTATCAGCTAATGTCGAATTAGTGGTTAATGCTGATATAGCGACTCCTGCACCAATTTGCTGAACATTGCCTGCTGTTGCTACACCTGCATTCACCTGATACGAGCCAACAGAAACAGCTCTGGAATCACCAGTGTTCACAGTGATAGTTTCAAAAGCCTGAGCGCCAACCTGAAAGGTTTGAGTCCCAAAAGTCCCATCAAGAACTGTTCGGCTACCAAAACGGGTAGTTTCAGCAATTCTGTTTAGTTCAGATTTTAATTGTGCGACTTCTTGTTGCAAAGCTGCACGTTCACTTGAACCATTGGAACCATTGGCTGACTGGATAGCCAGATCTCTGATCCGTTGCAAGATGTTGGTTGATTCCTGTAATGCTCCCTCAGTAACTTGTGCTAATGAAATACCATCATTGGCATTTCGATTGGCAACTCCCAAGCCATTTATCTGAGAGGTCAGGCCGTTGGATATTTGTAATCCCGCTGCATCGTCTTTTGCACTGTTAATGCGAAATCCGGATGACAAACGCTGAAAGGTCGTGTTAAGACCAAAATTGGTTCGGAAAAGGTTACGTTGCGCATTGAGCGATGCAACGTTGGTTCTAATTACATTTCCCATTTTTAACTCCTTAATTCAATGCTTAAATGATTCAGCGGTCACAGGTGTTGAATCTATTAAGCGCAAAAAAACAAATGTTGAAGTAAAGAAAGACTGAGAATAATTCTTTAATGTAATCACGTGCTGAGAATGGTGATCGGCTTTGAAAAAGGCTGAGAGGCCTTATCAAAGAAACAGACTTGAGAATTTCTGTTCAATCAATTTATCGGCATTAAAAAAACCGACTTTAGCTTGAGTTTAAAAAAAGATGATATTTTTTTTCTAAAAGTTGGCACAGCAGTTGCAATAACTTCAGTGACTGAAAAAAACATTAGTGTTGATAAAATCACTACCCATGATAAATCGCCTGATGGTTAAGAAGGTCATCGTTCTTCGGAACAGGGCTTTAACGTTTGTTATAAGTTGCTGAGAACAGCTTATTTCAAGGGTTGTAGCCAGAAGATTAATTGGCGTGTGGTTGCTGAGAACAGCCACACTGCGGTTAACTTCAGTCGTACGGTAAGGGGTCGTTATTCGGCCCCTTTTCTTTTGCGGCAAAACAATTGCCGATCAGGGGCAAAATTCTGCCTTTCAAAATATCATCTTCATTTCTTTTTTACTGACCTTATCTGTTGCATAATGGCGGAAATTAATCGTTATCTGAAAAGTGACATTATGAAAAAGATCAAAAATGAGGCGGGTTTAACCAAAAAGGCTATTGAGGTGGCAGAGAAGTATGCCATCAATAGAGGGTACAAAGGGTTTTCCAAAACAGATTCCTCAAAAGAGAAAGTTGAAAGCCTTTACCGTTTGCTGGTTCATGATAAGTTGGTTCAGCCCCTGGCAAAAGATCAGGAAAATATCCTGAATATGAAACATAAGTTAGCCCTTTGGATTGCCAAGCAATTACCAGATGATCATCCGTTGTTGAAATGATGGTAGGGTTGGAACAGAACCCTAAATGACTTATGTAATTCAGGGATAGGGTGTTTTATTACTTATTTTCGGACAGACAAGGCTAATTACGTAAACTCCAGCGCGACTACATACTAATAGCATTTTTTTAGAGTTTCTTGCCTGACCATGGGCAATAATTCCATGAAATGTGAGCTTTTTGACCATTCGGGCATATTCTGGGAACGTAAAGAGAATTAAGTGGTGTCTTAAACTCTACATAAAGTTTTTCGTCATCTTTGCCTTTAAGGGTGACACTCAGAGTTCCTTTTTTATAAGGGTTAATTATTCTTTTTCCTTTTTTTTCTGTGTCACGGTATATAAAAAAGTGAAAGTTTGCACCTAAATTTCCCATTGCAGCTTGAAGCATTGGACTAATTTGACTCATCATCAATTCCATATCGCTTGATACATTATTATCAGGTGAAAGAGAATATTTTTTATCATGGCTTGTTGTGTAAGATACTTCAAGTTCACTTAAAACTTGTTCTTTGCTGTAAAACTTAAACGAGCCTATTGAAGAAACATCAGCCTGAACTACTGCAAGAACAGAGTAATCTTTAAGGATACCAAGCATTTCCTTTCTTGCACTATCTGTAATATTTGGATCGCGCGAGAAAATAGAAGCCCAAAATTCATATGGAACCCACCAGACCATAGAAATATGTTTGTCATTTATAGTTTCAGCTTGAGCCTGAGTTTCAGTAGTCAATTCTGTAGATGATATATCTTTAAATGCTTTTCTTTCGGTGGCTGTTACATTGAACGAAAAAAAGACAATGAGAGATGTTAGTATTAATTTTTTCATTTTGTCCTTCTTATAAAAAATAAATGAGTGGTTATTATTTACATATAAGATGTAAGGTATTTATTTAAAAATGCAGATTATAACAATTCAACACGTTTGGCAATGCTGGAGACATCTCTACCAGCTCGGACTACCTTCTCTTGCTTTGCTATTCACCTTGTATTCTGGAAAGATAGATGTATAAATATCTTTACTCTAATCAAAGTACGGTTTATGTGTGAACTCTTTCAAGTTCTCAGGTGTCATATATGCTATATTACCTGAAAGAATAAACAACAAGGTGAATTTAATAATGAAAACAATTCTTAAAAATATTTTGCCACTTTCTATAGCTTCTATTTTTCTATTTATGATTGGTTGTGCCGACACTCCCAAAGATAGCAAAGATTTTAAAACAAGTGACATGGGCGTTAAGATTAATATAAGTCGAAGCGTTGCTCATGGGTTTGACGATACTGGCTTACAAGTTAATAAAAATGTGGTAAGAATTGCTTTCTCGCTTTATGAGGCTGCCACAGGTTATCCTATTCTGGTAAGTGATGACAGTGTCGTTGTTACAATTGGCGGGCAAGAGTTTACGACTGATTTGCACAACGAAGTGATATTAGTAGATAGTTCGCCATTTGAAAACGAAATTCAGGTTGATTTTATAAATAATGAGCAATTGGATATTGCAATCCAATATAATCGCGAAAATTATGCATCAACAACTGTTAATGTCAGTTTGCCACCAATTATGTATATGACCCAAGGTATAGTTTATCGAGAGAACTTTTTGTGGGAGAGTGAAGAACTGTATTTTGAATGGATGAATCCCGCTATTTCAGATACTTTTGCGATGGTAGATTACGATATAAATAGATATTTTACTGCAGAATGTTTGGTAAAAGAACTACCTACATTTGATAAAACAATGACCTCAATTACCATTCCGGCTGGAACATTTACCGTTTCGGACAATACTAATTGTGTATCAGGCTTTGTTTCCAGCGAACCGGCTTATTTTTATTTGATAGGACATTGGGATTTTGAGCCTCAAATACAATCTGAGTTTGGCGAAGTATTAATTACTCAACTTCGTGGCATGAAGGTTGATATAGGAAAAATTAAAATTCCATAATGTCTGTGATTTTCATTTATTGGGCAGACACACTGGTCTGCTCCTACAAAATAATTGACTTATCGTTTTCTCAACGCCCTTCGACAAGCTCAGAGAACAGTTGCTTTTACTGGATTCTGGCTCAACCCAGACTGCCCTCTCTTGCTTTGCAATTCACCTTGTTCGCCAGAATGACGGTTATGATTTCTCGCAACTCGCAACTCGCAACTCGCAACTCGCAACTCGCTCCCGTATTTATTCCACCAACCCACAATCTTTTAATACCTGATTTCTAACCTGCTGTCCCTTTACGCCATCCCATCCACCAATAATGGCTTGTCTGGCACTGGAAAAGCTCACCTTGTTGTCTTTGCACCACTGGCTAAGAGATGTATCTTTTAAGATAAATGCGGCCCGGACGTGTGCTAGTAATTGCATACCTGGCTGAGGTAAACTGCCCATGGAAAGCAGAGATGAGGTTGCAGGATATTTTTTTTCATTTTCTGTCATAATAGTTCCTTTATCAAAATAAATATTTACAAAATGTAAATAAAAGTATATAAATAACAACATTATGTCAAGTTTAAATTTAAATCATGTGGATACGCAAGCAGTTTTAGTCAGGCTAAAGCAGCTTTATGATGTATCTAAAAACAAGGAACTGCCCGATAAAATTGGTCGGAGTGAAAGCGCGATCAGTTTGTGGAAGTCGCGCGGTATTCCGTTTGATGTGCTGGTGGAAGTGTCTATCAAGGAAAACACCAGTTTAAACTGGCTGTGTTTTGGTATTGGTGATCAGCAACTGAATCCCTATCAACAACCCTTGCTGGAAAAGGCTTCTTTTATGGTTGCGGAAGAGAATGAATCCTACGGTGAGAATCAGGATGAATCATCCAATCCTTTTGTCGATGATGTGTTGTTCAAAGAAAGCTGGCTGGATGCCCATCATTTAAAGTCTGAAAATATTCGATTGTTTAAAATGCCTGACAAGTCGATGGAACCCAATATTAATAAAGATGATCGGGTTTTGGTGAATCTGGATAAAATTGAGGCGCAACACGGTAAAACCTATCTGATTAAAATTGGTGCCGAGTTTATGATTCGGATGCTGACCGTTTTGCCTAATAATCAATTTCAATTGTCGGCAGCGAATAACCTGTTTCCACCGTTGATAGTCAGTCACAAGGAACTTCAAAAAGATGTTTATCTATTGGGGCAAGTGGTGGGGCATTTTCATTTGTGGGGGTGAGTTATTATTTTTAGATTGAAGTTGAGATTTTCTTTTTAATAAAATTGTCAGAGTTAATTGTCGTCTGTCACATCAGAATATTTTGTCTTTAGCTTATTAATAATGTTTGGATGTTTTTGGCATATCTTGTTGTTTGTAATACGAAAGAATATTTTTGGGTCTTTTTCTATTGCTCGACTTAAATGTGCTTCAGCGTCACTTTCACCGAGAATTAGGCTATACCATCCTAAGATAAAATCCGGATCTGCCCAAGTATTATCAGCTTCTGAAGCAATTTTCGCGTACTCAATAGCTTTGTTGTGTTCTTTTATTTGATGCTGCCATTTAGAGAACTCCAGATATGAATATGCAACGTCATAGCCCTTAAATGGCTCAATACCTGATATAGCGTATTCAATGAGTTTATCTTTAAGTTTTTGGTTATCAGTTTTTGTTGCGCTGTCTACGCCGTGTTTCATAAATTGCCACCAGTGAAAGTGGTTCTCAGAGGTGTTTTTATGGCGGTATTTTTCTAAACTGAATATGGCAACTTTTGTAGCCTCTTCATATTCTTCCGTTTCCCAAAGCCTGAATATACGTCCGTATAGACCTCCAATAGTTTCACGTAGATACCTCTTGATAGGAGATATTTTAGATATAAGTCTCAACATATGGACAAAGAAATTCGTGAAAGGTGGCTTCTTAAATGGCTTACGTTCGATTTCTTTTATCTCTTTTCTTGAGAATGGCATTTACTTTGTGCTCTTAAAAATTACCGTAACCGGAGTATTTGTAGTTAGCAATGTGAGTGAACCTGATCTATTTGCTAGATTGAATTTTTTCATCTATTACTTGTTGACTTAATTTTACACATTCATCACAAATTCTAGCCATAAAGTCTTTTTCAACCAAATGTTTTACTTCACTTGCTTTTTTATCGCAAAAAGTACATTCTTTTTCAGGTTCAATGTACTTTTCTACCTTTGTTAATGGTGTGGCTTTTCTATCATCTTCTTTAAATTGAATCATAATGATGTCATCTAACAAAACTTCTTTTTCTAACCAATTTAAATAAAAATATTCATCATCTCTCCATCTTGAACCTTCAACTCTAAATAAGGTTTTTGGAATTTTTCCTTTTTCTTTAAGTAACTTTGCAGGTGGTGTATCTAATGAAATAGTTATACTTTCATCATCATTCACATCAATAAAGACAGACTCTTGAGAATTGTATTTAATATGTAGTTGTTTCTTCATGTTGAATTCAATCTAATAGTTGTTACATGCACTTGGAATACATAATCAATCTTTTCTTTAATATTCCCAACAACTTACACCACTTATGCTTCAGCCGCAACAGGATATTTTATGGATTCCCATTTTCATGGGAATGACGCCCTTCGACAAGCTCAGGGTACGGATGGTTTTCGATTGGTGATCCATAGGTCGGATAAGCTATGCGTCATCCGCCAAACGTTTTGGTAAAATATGAGTACATCTATAACTCGTAACTGCCTTTGGGGGATTGCCGCACTTCGTTTGCAATGACATGGATTCTGGCCTTCGCCAGAATGACGGCTTAAGTTGGTCATGACATTTAGGAGATTACCGCGTCACTTCGTTCCTCGTAATGACATATTCTTAAAACGTAACAAAAAGATTGAATATTCTGTTACACAGAAACCCCTAGAAGCATTTGAACTTATTGCTGTTTTGAGTTAGATTGAACAACTACATAATGAATCCTGTTTTCAAAAAATTATTTTCAAATTAAATTATTGCATGGGTTAAAAATATTAATTTGTTTTAAACAATGCAGTGATTTCTGAAAAGCGTAGAGTGAGTGACATCATGGCTGAGTCCAAAAAGAAAACCACGAAAAAAGCAACTTCCAAAAAATCTGTTAAAAAGGCTGCGCCTGCTAAAAAAGCGACTAAGGCCGCCAGCAAAACGGCAACTAAACCTGCGAGCAAAGCTGTCAGTAAAAAAACAAGCACTGCAAGCAAGAAGGCAACGGTAAAACCAGCGGCTGAGAAGCAAACAACACCAGCACCAAAACCCGCTGTGCCAGCCATTAAGAAAAGTCAGGGTGATCGGGTTGCGATTGTTTCCGGTTTGCGAACGCCTTTTGCACGTCAGTTAACTTATTTCAAAGATTCCAGCGCCATTGATATGGGCAAAATGGTGGTTTCTGAAATGCTGGAATGTGCAGCCATTGATCCCAAATTAATTGATCGTGTGGTATTTGGTCAGGTGGTGATTCAGCCTTCAGCACCCAATATTGCTCGTGAAATTGTGATTGGTTCTGGTATGAACATTCACACAGACGCTTACAGTGTTTCCAGAGCTTGCGCTACCAGTTTTCAATCGGCTGTAAGTATTGCCGAATCCATTATGGCAGGGGCAATTGACATTGGTGTCGCTGGCGGTGCGGATAGTGCGTCTGTGGTTCCAGTGGGATTAAGTAGCAAAATGGCTTCAATTCTGGTGTCGTTATCCAAAGCCAAAACCGTTATGGACAAATTAAAAATTCTGGCCAAATTAAGACCAGGAGATTTGGTACCTGTGCCACCAGCCGCTAAAGAGTTCTCCACCGGATTGACCATGGGTGATAATGCCGAACAAATGGCCAGAGACAGAGGCATTACTCGTGAACAGCAAGATGAATTTGCCCATCGTTCTCATACGCTTGCAGCTCAGGCATGGAATGAAGGCTGGCTGGATGATGAGGTAATGACGGCCTATGTGCCACCTTACGAAAAGTCATTTTCCCGAGACAACAATGTACGTTTCGATTCCGATTTATCAAGCTACGCAAGACTAAGACCTGCCTTTGATAGAAAGCACGGTACTTTAACCGCTGCTAATAGTACCGGATTAACTGATGGTGCAGCGGCCTTGTTAATGATGAGCGAATCCAAAGCCAAAGCACTTGGCTACAAACCATTGGGCTATATCCGAAGTTACGGGTTTGCTGCCATTGATGTGAAAAAAGATATGTTGATGGGGCCATCTTATGCGACACCGATTGCACTTGATAGAGCAGGCATGAATTTGTCGGATCTGACCTTGGTCGATATGCACGAAGCATTTGCCGCACAAGCACTGAGTAATATTCAGGCTTTTGGTAGCAAACAGTTTGCCAAAGAGCAATTGAATCGCAGTCAGGCCATTGGTGAAATTGATATGGATAACTTTAATGTCTTGGGTGGCTCACTGGCCTACGGACATCCTTTTGCCGCAACCGGTGCAAGAATGATTACCCAAACATTAAGAGAACTGCAAAGGCGAGGAGGTGGCGTGGCGTTGACAACTGCCTGCGCTGCTGGCGGCCTGGGTGCAGCAATGATTTTGGAGGCTGAATAATGAGTACTAAAAAACAATCAGCGTTAAATCTGAATATTGATGAAAAGGGGATCGCCTGGATTACCATTGATGTAAAAGGTGATAGCCAAAACACCATCAAGCAATCCTTTTCAGAAGAAGCCGAAACTCTATTAGACAAAATTGAAAAAGACAGATCGGTTCAGGGAATCATCTTTATCAGCGGCAAACCCAATAATTTTATTTCCGGTGCAGATATCAGCATGCTCAATGCGGCACATAGTGCTGAAGAAGCTGCAGATTTGTCGCGCAATGGACATAAAATCTTTGCCAGAATTGAGTCGCTAAGCATGCCTGTTATCTCTGCCATTCACGGACATTGTTTGGGTGGTGGACTGGAGCTGGCACTGGCTTGTAGTCATCGTATTGCAACTGATGAAAACAGCACTCGTCTAGGCTTGCCAGAAGTGCAGTTAGGCCTATTGCCTGGCGGTGGCGGTACACAAAGATTACCTAGATTAGTGGGTATTGCCAGTGCTCTGGATATGATGCTCACGGGTCGTCAATTGGTTGCCAGACAAGCCAAAAAACTGGGTCTGGTTGATGATGTAGTACCGCAAGCCAATTTGAAAAAGGCGGCAGAAAAACTACTGTTGGCCAGTGTGGGTAAAGTAAAGCCGGTTGCCAGCCAAATGAAACTGGCATTTAAACCAGCTTCGCTGATTAAAATACCAGAATTGCAAAAACTGGCTTTGGAAACAACTGCTTATGGCCGGAAGGTTATTTTTGATCAGGCTAAAAAGACGGTGATGAAAAAATCCCGCGGACTTTATCCGGCACCACTAAAAATTATCGAATGTGTTCAGGTTGGCATGGATGTAGGTTTGGAAGCCGGACTTGAAATTGAAGCAAAAAACTTTGGTGATCTGGTGGTTTCAAAAGAAGCCGAACAGTTGATGGGGATTTTCTTTGCCACGACCGAGTTGAAAAAGGAAACGGGCACATCATCTAAAGTTACGCCGATGCCAATCGAAAGAGTTGGTGTGTTGGGTGGTGGATTAATGGGGGCAGGGATCGCTTATGTGACAGCTGATAAAGCTGGTAAAAAAGTGCGCATAAAAGACAGAGACGATCAGGGCATTAATCATGCCTTGAAATATTGCTGGAATATCTATCGCAAACAGATCAAACGCAAAAAATTGACGATTAATGATGCGAGTATCAAGTTTGCGGCCATTAGCGGAACAACCAGTTATCGTGGGTTTCAACGTTCTGATTTAATCATAGAAGCGGTTTTTGAAAGTCTGGATCTGAAACAGGAAATGGTCAAGGACATTGAAAAAATCTGTCACGATAAGGTGATTTTTGCGTCCAATACATCTTCCATACCGATCACTCAAATTGCCAAAGCCAGTAAACGACCAGAGCGGGTCATCGGTTTGCACTATTTTTCACCTGTAGAAAAAATGCCGCTTTTGGAGATAGTAACTACTGACAAAACATCTGACGAAGTGATTGCAACTTGTGTGGCCTTTGGTAAGCAGCAAGGCAAAACAGTTATTGTTGTTAAAGATGGTGCAGGGTTTTATACCAGCCGAATTTTGGCCCCTTTTATTAATGAAGCAGGTCAAATGTTGGCAGAAGGTGTTGCCATTGAAAAAATTGATTCGGCATTGAAAAAATCAGGTTTCCCGGTTGGCCCCTTAACCTTGCTTGATGAAGTCGGCATTGATGTCAGTGCCAAGATTGCACCTGTTCTGTTAGATGCTTTTGGCGAAAGAATGGCACCGCCAGCGATTTTCTCTAAGTTAATTGACGATGATAGAAAAGGGCGTAAAAACGGTCGCGGTCTTTATCAATATGGTAGTAAAAAATCAGGTAAAAAGCAGGTTGATGAGAGCGTTTATAGTTTACTGGATCTTAAACCTTCTAACGAGATGGACAAAAAATTGATCGCCCAGCGTTGTATTTTAATGATGGTCAATGAGGCTGCTATGTGTCTTCAGGAAGGTATTATTAAATCACCAAGAGATGGAGACATTGGAGCAATCTTCGGTTTGGGATTTCCACCCGTTTTAGGGGGGCCGTTCAAATATATGGATTCAGTGGGTGTTGGTGAAATTGTTGAGCAATTGAAAAAGCTGGAAAAAACGTGTGGTATGAGGTTCAAGCCAGCAAAAATATTGCAGGATTATTCCAAAACCGGCAAAAGTTTTTATTAATTATCTGATGTATAAAAGAGACGTTATCCAGTAAAAACTTCCTCTTCTCACATTACTAGTGCGAAGAGGTGTGCTTCGCTTCCTTTTTATTCCAATGCGTGACGACACTATTGCGGCCATTATTTTTAGCCTGATATAGTGCCTGATCAGCTTGAACTAATATTTTTTCAATTGCAGGATTATTATGACTGGAGCTGATCCCGATTGAGGTTGTTACCTGTTTACCATCCTTCAGGATTAAAAACTTCAGTTGCTCGCGGATTCGCTCTGCAATTAATCTGGCACCAGCATGGTGAGTATTTTTTAGTACAATCACAAACTCTTCTCCACCATAGCGGAAAACTTCATCTGATAGTCGAACAGAATTTTTCAGGCATTGAGAAAATTCTTTTAAAACTGTATCTCCGACCAGATGGCCGTATGTATCGTTGATTTTTTTAAAGTGGTCAATATCCAGCATCAGGATTGAAAAATCTGTGTCGTGCCGTCTGAAATTGCAGGTAACACGGGTCATGGTATCTTCAAATGCAGCACGATTATTAAGCGTTGTTAATGGATCTCTGTATGCATTGACGACAGCCTTTTTATACAACAGGGCATTTCTTAAAGGATAAATGATAAGCGTTAATAATTTTTCAATCTCATGGGTTTCAGCAATAGTAAATGGTTTTTTTCTTGCAAAAATAAATTCACCCAAATTGTCATTTTCTATGTCTAATTGGTATTGGCATTGATGCTTGTAATAGGTACCTGTTTGAAATAAAAAATCACTGTTGTGCTGACTAAACTGGACAAAATCACAGGGAATTAATTGCTGACTTTGACTGCAAAACGTG
>Ga0224501_10001073_pt1 | contig 20955 bp, 14 predicted proteins | sample SF_Oct11_sed_USG_4_FD_169105 | JGI IMG/M metagenome (GOLD analysis project Ga0224501, IMG submission 169105) | Sediment microbial communities from San Francisco Bay, California, United States - SF_Oct11_sed_USGS_8_1 | ecosystem: Environmental > Aquatic > Marine > Sediment | place: USA...
CATTCATTCCCCCGCTCTTTGTGAGAATGAGCTCCTTACATCATTCTTAGCTCCTATTGTTCCACAGCAAGCCTCAGGCTTAGGAGATCCAAGTACCTGAGTAGCGCTAAAAAGGAGCCCGGGACCTAAAAATAATGTTCTTAGGCAGCATTATGGGGCTTGTCACATTTTTAATTACAGAGCTGAAGCCCTAGGTATACGGTTTACATGTACTAGTAACAGACAATCGTGATTCATCATTCTGTCAGTTATCTTTAAAAGTAAGATGTCAACGACCGGTGAGGTAATAGTATGCCTAGATTACCAGCCTCATTCTATAACATCTCAGCAGCTGAGACTGCAGAGACACGCAGTATGGAGAATAGTATCAGCTTTAACAGAACGGAATACCCTACAGAACCATCACCAACATCAACCATGGTTATCGTACATGCTGTTTTGGTATTCTGCGGCTTTATTATCAACATCGGTGATTGGACCTTACTGGAAGTTATTTAATATGATGATTACTTATGGTTATGGACTTCGAACTACAGAATATCGAAGATATTTACACGCTCAGCTCCACCAATTGTTTTCATATTGTGTGTGAGTTTCTGATAACAACAGAACAGTGGGTGCAGGTGGGATAAATGTAGATGCAGTGGGGACCTTTGGTATAACAGCAACTGACTTAGCGCTTCAAATGATTTTGGCCAACTGACTTCCTGGAGGTGATGAACCAACAGCAGCAGAAATGAAAAGAGTTTGATCCCAGTACGGAATGTGACCACAGGTGCCCTGCAACCTATGCCGCAATCAAACAGCTAGAACAAGTTGCCTTATTGGTAGACATTGATATCAATATTAATAGCTGCATGAATATCACTATCTTTTCGTGGAATATCGCACGCCATGTGAGATGTTCATCTATCGTTTTGTGGTGGCGTACCATTTGCCATAATTCTGATATATATATATTATAGTGCCAACTTCTATGAAGTATGACACTATAAAACCTAATTATGGATAGCAATTCAGGTATCTCCACGATATTTACAGCATGTGATTTCATGTCAAGACAGGCTGGTCATGCCGGTGACATGTTCAACCAATCTGAATGGTTTCAGTATATGTGACACTGTAACCGCGATCACTCCGTGGTTTTTAACAACTCACCTCTCTTTTCCCATTCAAACAATCAGGTAAAATCTGCAGGTTCTTCTTTTTATCCTCAAGACTTAGATTTTTTCTGAGAGGTCATCTGGTGTTCAAATACGATCAGTGAGCACTACACAACATGAGACATTGTCTGGGTGGCCCCGAAATCTCACCACTCAGTTGGGGCCAAACCCCAGAGTTTTTCTTGAAGTGATGCCCCACCCTCATCCAATCCTATGTGGTTCAAGCTTCTCCAAATAGTATGTCGGTGTGAACTGTCTGTTTAGGTTAACTTATAGCAGCTGACTCGTTTATGTCTCTAGCATATGGCAAAGCAAGGTTAGATACATATACTTGTTTTTCACTTGTTATGGCTTAGCATGGAGCACCATGTGCGGGTCAGTATGAACACTCCAGGTTGGGGGTCAGTCGATCAACCACCGAAACTCGGCTACCCTTATCAAGAAGGGAGAGGTGGATCTTTAACAACTGTGGAGTGATCTTGACCCTATTCCACTGGTTGGGACCTCCATTATTTTCACCGCGGCGTTCTGATGCCTCGCTAGCAATTTGAAGAGAGAGGCTTGCTAAAGGCCCATACCAGAATAACACCCTACCTTTGTTTTTATGTGTTTTACAGGCACCAAGCAATTATATTAGAACTTCTAAGTCTGAGGCCTGTATTGAAGTAGTTGGAGCTGAGAATTATTGGAGGAGCTCATACTCACAGTTAGATAGATGTCTGGTTATATATGCGAGAAGAAGCCTCTAATTATGTATGTCCCTGTTTTACTGGTTTGTTTGCCGGTAATTTACCAAATGTTCAAACCCAGATTTGGCAAGTAATACTAGGCAAGTAATCTGACTCAACTCATGCTGCCTGCATTGGCGCTGTCATGTATTGTTCCGTGAAGCTCTTCCTTTTTTCTGGTCCAGTACCTTCCACTGTATTGAGCACTCAATAAAGTTTAGAAGTAACACAAAATTAGGTGAAACACACATTTATATATCAATAGCGAAAAACTCTGCGAGTTTAAATGACCAATGAGTACAAAATAAGCACGCTTTCTTTGATGTGTGGCATGTGATGGTACATATTCGTCAGTAATAGGCAGTTCAGTGTCACTGGGCAGTTGGAATTTTGGCATCAGCTCTTTGAGTGCCGCTCTAAAAAATAAACGAGTCGGCGGAATGAACGGTGAATCCCCTTTGATTCTCTGAACATCCGGTTTAGCTTGCATTGCAAACCGCAATTATAGGTTCCATGATGCTTGAGCTGTAGTTGAGAAAGCGGTGAAATAAATGATTTTCTCCTGACCCACCAATCGATTGCTACAAGCTGGCAACTCAGAAAGCTACAACAGCTAGATGATAACATTGATGAGGTTTATCCTTTTTGTTTACCCTAACGCCTCACCAGGCCCCCACCATTCGTCGGAAAGCTAGGACACCTACTGGACACGGTGTATCGTGATAGCAGGAGACGACAATCCCAATCATTATTATTGTAATGTCTAACCCGCATAATACCATTTCGACCTTTAGCCTGGCCATGACTTACTTAAACAGAAGTTGCTTAGTTTAAAATTAGACAAATAAGTGAACTATTTGTTTTAACCATAATTTGTTTTATATGTGGGTCGGCGATTGACTAAGGCGGAAACGGAAATCAACATTACTTCTTCAAACTCTGGTCTCTGGTTTGCTGGTTGTTTGTCCTATCAAATTGTCTTGCGGGAAAACTTTGTTATCGTTGTATTCCATAAACACGTTAGTCGATACTGGACTCAAACAAAACCAAACGTAGGTCAACAGTCTTGTGGACTCTCTCCCGCGATCCTTTGGTGAGATACGAGACTCCAGCCAATAAATTTTACTGTTTTGTCTTCCTTTCCATTGTTGCGCTAGTTTAGTTTCAACAGCTAATTCAAACTGAAACTATAGACATAGTTATACTTATAGTACATACATTACATACACATGTTGTACACTAGCCTGCGTGAGACGAGTTCGCAATACGCGGTCACGCTGTCACTTTTCAGTCAGCGAGTCACTCAGTTAGTGCCCTGGCTGTGGTGGTGGTGGTGGTGTCGGCGACGGTGCGTGAGGCTTTCATTAGACAATTATTAATTACATTTGTAGTCAAGGTGTCGGCTTGATTGTGAGTGTTGAAAAAGTGATGGACCCAAATATGTCTGGCGGAGCCGAGGGAGGTAATGTGACTGATGGGAGTTATTTGAACGCCGCGTACACGATCCCTGAGCAGCTTGAGTCAGTTGGAGCCGCTGGGGATGAACTTCGAGAGCAGGTAAATCCCTCTATGAGTTGACTCTACTCTTTTTTCATCTCGTTTTATTTAGAGAGCACCAGTAAGCCTATGCTTCCCATTCCGATTCCCAATGCGATGTCAGGTTGCCCTTGGTCATTGTTGTTCTACTAGGATCTCAAGGATAAGTAAATGAAACCGACCCGTAAAGTTATCCCCTCTTTTCTGACACTGGTGCAAGTGAAGGGTTTCATGATGGCATGCCGTGGAATGAGCAAAAAATTGACAGGCGATTTTCCGCAAACGATATTTGATGAACCACACGCTGAGATTCACTTTACCAAATTAGTGTGTAGCACAAGCGCACAGTAAACCAAGTTTAGGTTTATCTTCCCTTCAAGGCTTACCAGCAATGGTAATCTAGCCAGTTTATAGCTATCTCCTTGCTGTGACCAATGTAGCTAATAATGCGCTGACTATGATGATGCAGCTTTTCACATTCTAACTCTATATGAACGGGAACCTCGAGTTTGCCGGGTCTGAAGGAATGAGGGGTTGTTTGTTTTAGGATCGTTTCCTGCCGATCGCCAATGTGGCGAGAATAATGAAGAAAGCAATCCCGAATAACGGCAAGATCTCCAAAGAGGCAAAGGAGTGCTGTCAGGAGTGTGTCAGCGAGTTTATCAGCTTTATCACCAGCGAGTATCCTTTAGTGTCCGTCAACCACCAATGGTCTCTATACTGCCATGCGTGCTACTTGTCCACATGGGCAAAATTTGTATGCTAATTGTCCTCTATACGGTAACCACTGTCCGTCCAACAGTCATTACTTATTACTATGAGATCATTGACTATAAGATAATATTTGCACATGGATGATATCACCAAGCCAATGGCTTGTTTTAGGATGGTCCACGGTTTGCTCCATAGAGTTGATTCTCTATGGGTGGATCTCATTTATTTAATGTCGCGATTTGAATCTGTCGAGCGAGAAAACACAAAGTGAATCAAAAACTTGGAATCGAACCAAGGCCGCTACCCACTAAGCCACCGTCTCTCCCTATAGACAGTGGTGGTTTCTACTCCTTTCCACCATGGTCAGTGACTATGGGCTTCACACCCATTCGCTAAAAACAGTATAACTGTCCATGTTTCATTCAACCCTATGGGCATAAATTGTTCATTACGAACCACCCACTAAGGCCGACTAAGATAGGACTAGACACCGGTATTATTCTCCTGTCATGAACCAATCAGAGCAAGCGATCGGTGCTCTCAGGAGAAACGGAAGACAATAAACGGTGAGGATATTCTGTACGCCATGTCCACACTTGGATTTGATAACTATGTCGAACCACTGAAACTTTACCTTCAGAAGTACAGAGAGGTTAGTGAGTCAACCTTTCTGGGTGCCTTTGTAACATTTTTCTCGATGTGCCTACATATCGATCCCACATTAGGAAGCTCAAAAGTTAGTGCGAGTCATTTAGGTGAATGTCACCAAACGAAGCGAGTCAAACCACCTGCCTTGCCTTGTACTACATTGGCTAACAACGCATCAGAGCACAATTTGCCGAACCCAAGAGACTGCTTCAGATTCTTGACAATATTTCTTAATGATTACTGGAGTTGTTAACCCCTACTCACCTTTCTCATGGGATGACAATTCTCATTTGGTATTGTTTCCGCCTCATTAAACACAGACTGTATTTACAGAGTAATAAAGACAGAGGTATTTCGGGAGAAATTCCCGAGGGTATGGCAACCAGTAACCCCATGTTCTGTAAGTATAGCCAACAATACCATTATAGACACTAGATAAGCAGGCATTCATTGGGCGTTGGCCCGCTGCACTTCTCGAAAGCTGTAAACCATTTTACAAAAGCATTTGATTTCTTTAATCTTTTAAAACCAACGGCTCTAGGTGTTTGAGAGAGGACAACTCAGCTGGTATCGCGCCTGCCGGAAAAACGTAAAAGACTTGCCCGATGTGTTAAATTTAAATTAGCCATTGTCAAATTATGGTTTTGGCTGCGCATTATAGTCATCAATACATTAGTAATTTGGAATTCACCTCTAGATGAGTGAACCACATAGCTCAACGCCTGAAGGGATCAATTTGCTTTTCTACCAATGCCAAACAGGTCTGCCGCAAGGGAAGCTGGGGAGCTTGATGAGCTTCTTCTCTCCCATTGATGTAACACAGTTCATCAGTATTTCTGATAATTCCATCCTTTGATATGGAGTATTTTCTTAATATATTTTAATGATATCATATAGTAGCAACCTAAATGGAACTGATAATGTTCTAGGAAGCAAGGCTTAAATGTTGTCAACTTAATGCAACAAAAACATACATTATACATGGTCTGTGAGAAGGTTTTTTTCATCAAAATGCTCAGCATTGTACTAATTGACTATAGAATTGAGTATAATATTATTGTTGCTAGCTCTACAGTGAATAATAATTGAGGAAATTATAGCCGAGATTCAATCCTAACAATAACTGTTTAATTCACCATTACATCTGACCTAATATTTCCACCTTGACACCAATTAAAACATTTCACATATCTGATGGAAGGAATACATAGAGATGACGACTCTGATCCAGCTGCTTCTTTTCTTGTATGATATCCTCACCGCCCAAGTTGTTTTCCTACCGGTGATGGCTTAGCATGGAGCATCACGAGCGGGCCAGTATCAATGCTCCACCTTGTAGTGAGGGGCCAGTATCAATGCTCCGCCTCGTAGTGAGGGGCCAGTATCAATGCTCCACCTCATAGTGAGTGGGCCAGTATCAATGCTCCACCTTGTAGTGAGGGGCCAATATCAATGCTCCACCTTGTAGTGAGGGGCCAGTATCAATGCTCCACCTCATAGTGAGTGGGCCAGTATCAATGCTCCACCTCGTAGTGAGGGGTCAGTATCAATGCTCCACCTCGTAGCGAGGGGACAGTATCAATGCTCCACCTCGTAGTGTGGGGCCAGTATCAATGCTCCGCCTCGTAGTGAGGGGCCAGTATCAATGCTCCACCTCAAACTCAAAGTGAGGGGCCAGTATCAATGCTCCACCTCATAGTGAGTGGACCAGTATCAATGCTCCACCTCGTAGTGAGGGGCCAGTATCAATGCTCCACATCATAGAGAGGGGCCAGTATCATCGCTCCGCCTCGTAGTGAGGGGCCAGTATCATTGCTCCGCGTCGTAGTGAGGGGCCAGTATCAATGCTCCACCTCAAAGTGAGGCTCGGTTTTATTTTGAATTAATGCAATGAGCTTATATTCATACTTTGACCCCTGTCATGTCCGGGATTCATAAAGTTCCGATCCCAGCGCCTTAACACCGAGCTATCCCGCTATACCGGGCTGCATGCTGCACCATATCTTTTGACATATCTGGTATTTGTGGCTGCATTTTGATCCCGTATGTAATACTGTGTGATGTTTCTAGCTGTATATTATGGATGTGTGTAATACTGTGTCATGTTTCTAGCTGTATATTACGGATGTCTGATGTTTGTAGCTGATGGAAGTCAGAGTATCATCATTGGAACCGACGGTAGTTCTCAGTCAGGTGGTGTTCTCTACAATAACTACCAAGCTACTTACATCTCAGAGGCGGACTGAGTAATGGTAGATAGAACGGAATATGACCATATTTAGGTAATTACAGAAAATAGAATCACGTAATTGGTAAAAGTTATTATGTAGTAATACTAGGGGTTATCATACCCTATCATTTTCATACATTCACTGTACAAAATGTATATTATTGTCTGTAATGTGACAACCTTTCTTCTGAATAAATTGCTTAGAGCTGCAGTTAATAGCCAGGTGACCCGGCATGAGACGGGTGGTGGTCCGAGTGAGTAGTACTGCTTTGCTCAGCCCATACAGCGGAAAGTGGTACATACTGTTCTCCTCTCCCCACCCCACGGCATAGAGACAAGTCACTTGGCTGCAGTTAGCAAAAACAACTTTTCTGCTTTGTACTATATGGAGGTCAGCATGTCATCCAATAAAAGATATTTGACATGATTTATTTTATTTGTTTGCTATGCGCGTTCTGTGCAATATATGAAAACACACAATCAAAACTTGTAAGTACTAAAAGGCTAGGTTCGGACAACTACTATTTATATATACACAACGAGAAGAGTAAATGTACATATAAAAAGTGAATTTACTAAAATTCCCGACGCTAGTCATTTAAAATGGCCACTGTTCAGAGCGTCAAACATTCATCATCTTAGACTTGGTAGTAGGTTGTGCGGTGACAAATGGCTCGGTCCACATTCTCGTCAGATCACCCTATAAAGATACACTGGATGGTCATCAACTACCAAAACTAGAACATAATCAATCCTAGATGCATGCAAGAGGGTGAGGTTGGAGAAAGCTTTATGACCAGAGTGCTTGGTTCAAGATTTTTAGATGCCATAAATACAATGGCCAAGCACCCATACAAAACGCAAAAAGACAGCACTTCATAGGAAAACTCAGTAAGACGGTCTCTAAAATTTGACCGCTTTCATGGATTGTTATGAATGTTAGATTATTGCTTTCGATAGCGAAGGATTTTCAGTACAATCAGTGACATATAACTGGTACAACAGTCCGCATATTTCAGATTTTTTAATCGGAAGCTCACTGTGTTAATACTGTCATAGACACATAAACATTGCCTACAGTTATAACTCTATGCTTTATGGCTATAAATGAATTTGACGACAGCTAGTATATGGAGTATTTAATGATCTCTCCCATAAGGCGTTCCAGTTCATGGAGCAGAGCTTGTAGGCTTCACTCGGTCTGGATGGGCCAGTATCTTACATGCCTAGCCGGTCATTTACCCATTAACCCATTTATTCAATCCATCCAATTGGCATTACCTTAGAGGTATGCGAGCATTATCTACCACACGCTGTATAGGGCACTTCCCACATGACTGATCCTTATAAGTCTTCAATCCCATGGGCAAAGTTTTGTATTGCTTAATAGACATTAGGGTTTAATGGGACCCATTAGCCCAAGGTGAGCAAGATTTTATGGTTTTACTTGGGCACTGCTAAGCCATCCTGTGCCTGAAGGTTACCCTGGAGTGTTAAACTCTTGGAATTAGAACAAATTCACACTCACAGAGGGAGCGTTACACAACGATATATCAAAACCAGGATCTTATAATCCTAAGGTATTCCACTATTCGGCTCTCTGAAGAACTCTAGCTAAGAGTTCAGGATGTCCATTTGCAACGCTTCCTCTGTGAGTTTCTTCATAATTACCAGAACTCTCCAGGACAAGAAAATTAACGCCCCCAACTATAGCGTATTGTCCATCTGGGTTTAACTGAGGGATGACTATAGAGAGCAGGCCTACATATTTGGCAACACAAGGTATGGATATTGGGCCAGTAATGGATATGGAAATTATTAGCCGGTGGAGCATAGCATCATCAAAAGGATAATCAGTCGGCATAGAAACGAGGTGGGTGACCATCACCTAGGTGACACAAATGAAGCCTCACCTTTATATAAGCCATAGTAAAGAGTGGTAGTAATGTAAAGGGTACGAGATATAAGAGAGCTGGCTGGGCAGCTCGGAATACCTCTGATGAGATAGTGGCTGTGATGAGACCTGAAATTAATAATATAGTGGTGTGAAGTGATGGCTTAATCAGTAGTGTTTTGGGCCCTCAGTTCGATTCCCAGTTTGGGTAAAAGCTTGTTTTCGCGACACTCTTGTTTGTTTCGGATCCCGACATCAAACAAAGGAGATCCATAAAAAAATCTCCCGATGACACACTCTGGGAAACGCTGAGTTAGTGACTCAGTAGACTTTAGTGTGCAGACCCTTGAGGCCAGTCAGGAGGGAAGATATAGTACAGTCAGTAAAATTAGTATAATTTGAGGTGAGGGGACTGATAGTCAGTACAGGCGGGTGCGACTCAATGAATATGGGAATAAGACATAGAAAGCTCACTGAGGAGACGTTGTGTTGGGAAATGCTGATCACCCAGCACATCCTCTAACAAAATCTCCCTGTTTCCCCGATTGCAAATACTGAATATAGTCATATTATACTAGGGGCGCCATCTCATAACATAAACTAATGACAAATCAGAGGCTTTTTCAAATGAGACTAATATGGCTGCTTTTTTAGCAGACAGCTGCAAACCAGATCTCATATAAAAGCGATCTCATATAAAAACCGCTTAGATCGACGTGCAAGGCTAGAGGCTCTACTCTCTCAAATTACATAAGCAATCATTACTCAAACCAGCCATGCCAGCATCGCCTATCGCAAGCAACTACCCCCTTCATGAACAGTGGGCACCATTGGCACTGTATGGCAAGAGAGCACCCCTTCGAAGGAAACTACAGGGTTAGCACAAACACGCACGCAAAGCGGAACGCTATGAAAACTAACAGTCGAAAATGCCAAACGGCGCACGCGCGGCCTTTGCTTGAGCCCGCGGGCTTTAGCCAATTGGTTTTAGTCCTTGACCTCTAACTCAGACTGTTGTTACCACCGGCTGTCAGTAACAACGGTGCTGCGTTCCTACATCTATCAAAGACCCCTAGCGGAGAAGGCCGCTGGCTGAATTTGCAAATTCAGCGCCCGCGAAGAATTTTTTACGCGAACATCGCGCCAACCGCTGACTAGCTCACACCGGTGTTGGACCTACTTCGAGCAACCAGGCACTAACGGCACACCAACTTAATGTCGCGATGCGCGGGATCTATCCGCTCGCGTGCCGCCCCAAGTGTAGAGTCATCCGTTTTCCTAGCCACTCCGTACATCGGACATTGGGGCACGCGCCGCTGTAGCCAGGTACGTTCTGTGAAAGGCTTAGCATGGACTGGTTTTGGCACCCCTGTAGAACTAGACCCCTTCTCAGAAACTAGCTGCGTTACGTTTCCTTCAAAGGGGTGATAATTACTGTTAACCCTTTGGAAACCCGATGCAAAGTACAGTATACATTGTTACTGTTCGGGAATCCTGACGCAAAGATTTTTTTGACCATCGAATAAGACACATTACAGGTTTAACCTTTGAGTTCAGGGAATCTCAGTTAGAGAGTTATTGGGCCAGGTTCGGAAGAAGCGGTGGCTTAGTGGATAGTGCATTCAGTTTGGACCAGGTGATCACATTTCAATTCCAAGTTTCTGCATCACTTGATGCTTTCCCCTTTATCGGGATTCAAATCGCAATATTAAATCAAGGAGCCCCACCTATAAACTACCAACTTTACGGGGCAAATCATGGACCACCCTGAAAACAAGCTACTGGCTTAATGATGGTAATCTGTGTGAAACAAGATGATCTTATCTTATCTTACCTATAAGATAGCCAATGAGAGAACAGTGGAAGTAGGTGATTTTCTGTGCGTATGTTGGAACAATGATGGTTTCCTGCTGTAGTTGGGCTTGCTTTCTTTTATATGCATCATAACGCAGCACAAAGCACAAGAGCAGTCCAGGCATTACCTAGAAATGCAGATGAAAGATGACACTAGCTTTAATTCAACTCATGGGTAATAGATTGCATTATACGGTAGGGAATACATTTGAATTACTTACTACTGTGTGGAGGTTGGTTAGACCATGGTGGCGTGGTATCAGGGAAAAAATTATACTTCATCATATATGCATTATCATCACAGCAATACCTGATTTAGTCAACCTGACCTCACCAGAAATGAGATGCAGCATGCGCTGTGTGGTAACTTATAGGAGTTATGCATACGATGAGTGAATACTGCTCATATGCTACGCATCTATCTCGGAAGCTGCAGAATCCCCATAAAGGCTACTGACCATCCTATCTAGGGGCCTACCATTAGTCCATTGCCTGTTTAGAAGGTAGGACTCATGAAAGGAACTTGAACCCAAAATTTTGAATCTAGAGTCAACTTCTCTAACCAGTAGGTTATCCAAGTACCCAGGTACAAAGTTCTGGTTTGAGGGAAATGCGACAGATAAGCGCTAGGCTTTGTGGATAGCACAATAGGCTTAGTGTATCACCATTGGTCTTAGGACCAGAGCCTCCAGACTCAACTTCCAGTCTAAATATAGGAAACCCATCAGTCAAATTACATTCCACTTGGATCACACCCATAGAGTTATTCTCTAGAGGATAACTCTATGCCACAGAATCTCTTGAAGGTTCTAATGATATCATCCATGTAGTAGAAAATAAAAGTGAAAGTCACGTACGATATCTCCTAGTCCGAGCATAGAGAAGTGGGAGGAGTCAGACATGCTCGGGAAGACCAGCTTGCCAGGAAGTGAGAGTTTAGGAGCATCGGCCGCCATTCCTGACATGTGAAGTTTCTTCGCTAGGGCACCGACCTGCAAAGACCATAAAAGGTTGAGTCCTCAGATATATTCAAATGTCTGATCGGTACTTACTTGACTTGCCACAGGAAGACTGCCAGCAGTGCTTTGAGTGTATGCCTCGCTAGTATTTTGAACCAGCACGGCTCATCGCTACATAACTTCAAATTTCTTGGCTTTCGTAAAACAAGTGGGACTCTTAGGTTCTATAATCCTCATACAGAACCAATCTACCTTCATAACGTTAGCTACGGTAAATAAAATTATCCTAGTTTTCACACAGGGGTGCCAGCGAGACCACGATTTAGGTCAGAGGATGTTGGGTGAATAGGGATGCCCTCTGGTAGTGAATGACATGGGTGAAACGATGTCTAAGGATTTGGTTTATAACCACGTGTCCCCATTTCAACTTCCGGTCTTTGGACATTGTCACATACAGCAGATGAACCACAGCTAATATTAGGCATGTGGATGCAAACAGAACTTCGTGTACTAATGACCCATTCTGGAAATTATGGAGGCAAAGATATTCTGAACTAGCACTTCTGTTCTTTCTCTTTCTATTGTCAGGGATATGCAGCAATTGACCTACAGAGTGTTTGATTCACCATTCCCTATGTGCGCCATTAGGAAACTTTCTGCTTGCACCCGTGTACCCAGAGAAAGTAACTCTATGGGCGAGCCTCTTTCGTTTAACGCCGGGTTCCGAAGCCAGTGAAGGTTTTGCGGAAGACGAAGTTTTTCTCCGAATGGGGAACTGAACCAGGGACCTAGGGTCCAAGGCCCAATGCGCTATCCACTGAGGTATCGCTGAAGGAGGCTCTTCTCCACGAAGTTACATTCTCTATGGGGTATGCGGGTGCAAGTAGAAAGTCTCCTAATAGCGCATGCTGGAAAACCCCGAGTCAAAGACTCAGTAGGCTGTTCGGCACCACTCCTGACAGCTATTCTGTCATGGCGATAATACAACCCCACAACTACAATCAGGGGATAATAGAAGACTAACTTACAGGATTCTCAGCTTGACGAGTGGCCACTTTAACCATCACATTAGCATTGAATATATAAGAGGAAAAGAATACCTATAACGGAGAATCATTGGGTTAAACATCGGTTATCAAGTACTGACAGCGGATATATGGTCTATGTTGGTGTCATATTGTTTCTCATTCCGTTGGTGATGTGGCATTAATAAAACATAGGGGGAAAACCTGCTCGTCATCACATATACAGCAACCCCCCCCCCATCTACAGGAAATCTCAGAATCTATTGGACACCACGGGATCAAATCATATATTTAAGACAGCCCTATTTTATAGATTGTGTAAGCTTTGCAGATTGCGGGCCCAGAGCGCGGCACTAACTTATCTAGTGTGCCGTATAACTGCATGTTTGCAACTAGTAGCTAGTAACCCAACAGTTGGACTGCTAACCCAACATGAATGAACATGTATAAAGAATCAGCCAATTGGCCACAAGTTCCTTTTCAACTTTCAAGGCTATGGCTTAAATTTGGAGATTGGGGATTGGTGGTCGAGACCGAAACTAATGAAACTGCAAGCCTGGACAGGATTGACATAGTGGGGACTGACCATGCCCAGGGTCGAACCACTCTACCAGAATACCTGCCGATTCAGTGTGAAGCATAAGCTACAAGACTGAATGGTGCTCGAGTTTAGGGCTCTCACTTACCCAGAATACATCATAAAGTAGAAGGCCAACCAGCAAAAGAGTGGATACTTTTAGGCTGGGTAGTCGCACCAAGGCTATAAAAGCTACGCACAGTCCCATGCCGAGAGCTACAACGAAAACAGTCCACCGTATCAGTGGATTAAATGCTTATCAGGTCGTACAAAGCACCCAAAAGAGTATTGAACTTTAAAGGATAGATAGACTACGTTGTAGTAAAGCCACTCAAGCAATCTGGAGCGAACAATCTGTCATAGAGGGCCCGAGGGCTTGTGGACTTGGAGAGGGTTTTGGCATCAGTACGGGATCTAGATGCCCCAGAATCAGTCAGGCCTATAAAATTATCCTCCAGCTTTAGTTGGGTCTTCAAGAACACAAAGGAAGTTACGATCTGTCCTCATCATGGAGTTAAAAACAGACCGAGAATGATGGAATGCAAGGAGACATGTCAACATAAATCATAGGAGAGATGTTATCTTCTTTCCAGACAATTTAGGTTACCAGTAAGAAATTGAGATATTGTAGGACAAAGGGGAAATGGGGTGAGCTTACCACTCATCCGGGAGGAAGGGATGGAGGAGGAACGGATAGCTTACCGTCCATAAGGAGCCAATGGCCTGTTAATATCCATACAACAACGATGCACAGAGAGATGCCAAAAGACATCAACTCCGGTACCGTGTACCGACCGCAGTAACCAAATGACATCCTACAATAGAATCAACTAGTGTTCAGGTGGGACATGACTGGCCTACCTCAGCTGAGGTGGGACATTACTGGCCTACTTCGGCTTATATATTAAAGCGATATCAGACCAAAAGGCAAAGGACTAATAGTATTAGAACTGAGAGATCTGACTAAAAGCGAGCTAAGCGCTGTCCGAAAATTTAAAGTGTAAGTGAAATGATAGACATGCTTTCCCAGTATGAAAGAAAGCCAGCCCAAATCATAGAATATATGCCCAATTAGTTCACTAGATATTATTCCCGTGATTTCTTTTCGTAGCAAAGCGTTTTACTAAATATTTTGAAGAAAATAAGTACATAAAGACTGCAAAGAGTTTCAAATATACGCATCACGACTTGAAGACTGGTATTAGGCGAAACCGATGGAAATGCTCTTACCCTTAAACAGGGTTGTTTATTGTTTAGGTGCCCCAGTGGCGTAGACTGATTAAATTAGTTTGCGAATTTGTAAGAAGATCAAAATTTCTCAAGCTTATCAGTCTTGTCACCGGGGCATTTACACCAGATTGTATTGTTTACAATTTTAATCCTTATCCATTGTGGCCCGTGTTGCGGCCTGTGAGTAAAACTATTGATAAAGCCATTGTTAAGGACAGTGTGGTGATTCTGTGACCGTTAATGAATGGTTCTATTCTAACTAGACAAAAGAACCCATAGGTCGCACAAGGATATACAAGCAACAAAGAACTAACAACGACATGCGATTAAAGAAAAACTAGTAGTATACTAATGAATGAGTTTGCCTTGTCCATGAAGGACACAGTTACTTACTTTTGTCCATTAGAGCATGACTTAAGTGTGTATTTGCACATGGGTAGTAACAAAAAGGCGAAGGCGACAGTGGCGAGAACTACAAAAAATTACAAACTCATTTATCTTATCACTGGCCGCAAATTACAGGAAGAGAATGGGTCAGAATTGATTGCGACTGGGTTAGGTTTTCTCCATGCTAGACCGTCAGGAGGGAATTTACGGTCAGGAGGGAATTTACGACATGGAACTACCCTCATCCATCTCCAGGCAGTTCCATTGTTTTTGTATTCCACAAACTGCCGCACCAGATTTGTTCTAGGAAATAGTTGGCACTATATTTGGCAGGGTTTATTCTTTGTCCATAGGTTGAGTTTCTTTGTCAATTCGAAGCAGATGGATCCTTTAATCATTATCCATTGTATTTGAATAACAGAGAGGATTGAATGTAATTTAGTATGCCCAGCATGGGTCTTGGCATAGTATCGATAATTACCTAGTCACTGAGTCATTGAAGTACTTAATATGTATACAATATGGCAATGACTAACAAAAGACTGAGTATCGACAGTGATGATCCAATCCAAAGAGTATCTTTATCGCATGCCCACAGAGCCCTCTTCATCCCTACCAGAGTCCTCTGTATCCCTACAGAGCCCTTTGTATCCCAACAGAGCCCCATCATACACACAAAGTCTATCACAATCTCATCTCGTTCTCCATACAAAGGGAGTATGAGCACGGTGGAGAAACACAGTCATGCACTCCTCTGAACTCACCTGCAGTGCAGACAGCAAAAACTAGCTGAAGAGAATCAAAAAAGAGGAACATAATGAGAAGTGAAAGTGAGGCTCCCAGTGGCAGGAAAATGGCCTGATACGAATCCAACGTGGATACATCTGCAATGAAACACAATGATGGAACTGAACGAACTACTGGTTTCTTTCAGAATGGAGACATAGTGAAGATGACGACTAGTTTCTTTGCTTTTCAGTTAGGTTCTTCTTTGTCTGATCAAGGTTTCACCTGTCTGTTAAAGTGAGTGCCCATATTTCTCCAGCTAAGATAAATAACGGGTAGACTAGTAGGCTATCAACCAATATGTAGCTACCCAGTAATTAACTCTTCCTACTATCCAGACCCCCATCTAGGGTTTCATGTTGAAAAACTTAAAAACTCAAGCATGTGTCAGCATGTGACAGAAAAACAACTGCTAACTCTATTTGGAAATGGTACTTTTTCAAAACTAGTCATCCAATCATTGCGTGGAATAATAAGTTTTTTCCCAAACATCTGGATTTCTCCATCTCGTTACCAATTTGATAGTCATTGTTTTGTTTATGCTCAAGTGATGCTGATTCCTATGTTAGTCAGATTTTTTATTAGCTATGGTAATATATGACTAGGTTTTCTTCTAATTGTTTTTGTAGTTGGACACACAGCCTTCAGTAACAATAACTAATATAACTTCCTAATAGCAACGGTGGCCGAGATGCCTATTGCTAGCATATGAACAGCAGAGCCGAGATCCGTCTAAACCCAGAGCTTGTTCTCAACTGGTAGGAACTTGGAATAGTGTGAGGAGCTCATACTCACAGTTGTAGCCCGATACTTTAACCCAGGATCTATTGAGTTGATGCCAAATGCTTTAACCATACAGTTACTCATTCATTTACTGAGGTCACATACATGTACCTGGGTTAGATGATGGATCTCGTTGCTCGCCATCTTTCGTTTGGACATTGTCGTTGTCCTCACCTAGTGCTCTGCAAAAGATTTAACTATTATAGCTTACTATTGTACAGTTACAGCCAGTTCATACTGGTAGCTTAATCAATGTATCTATTGAGTACCTAAAATCACAATACTATTATACCGACTGCGAGTATTTTATGTACGCCGCCCATGACGAAGCTTACCTGAAGCTGCCATATACAATAAGTAGTATTGATATGAGAAATATAGATAGTTTTGATGTGTCGAATAAGCTCACAGACCTACAATGAAGATGGTATGCGTGTACAAATGTGGTATACAACGGGAGCTGCTCGAAGAAGCAGAATTGGTCTATTCGAGGGTTATAGATCATTTTCACCTAACGTAAGTCTCTGTTGACAGAGGATAAAAAGAATGGAGGGTCGTATGGTCTGAACGATGACAACTAGCAATAACAGCAAAAGCCACCGAGAACCTCAGCTCATACACACTGGACCGTAAGAAACACAACGCAACATGTTGCACTGACCGACTGACAGTCAATTGAATAATTTTAAACTGGACATTAATCTTGGACCAATGGCAAGTCAGCCACATTTATCAACTGCGATAATAATGCAGATCACTTCTCAGCAGAACTAGACCCATAGTTTGGCTAAAAATACTCCATTAATCATAAATGTCATCCATAGTCCAACTGTTTCGGCAGCTCAGGAATGCTGTGTTGTGATTCGCAGCTGAAGTGCTCTCAAAGGGCACTCAAAATGCAGTAGATGGTTTGTTAACCAAAGATCCAGGCGGCGCTAGAACAACTGTTTTGTATTTCCACAAGTCTAGCTGGAACGTGATAGTCATTGGTAGCTTTCACGTTTCTCACTGTGATCGCCACGTCAAATAGTTTCAAACTGACCATTTCAAGGGAACAGGCTTTAACCCGACAAGTAGAGCGCGCCCTCAATTGAACTCCTCTCACGCACCACTCATCTAAGCTCAGAAATCAGTTGGCTCAGAACCTTTCGTGGCAGAAAGTCACTTAAGAAATCACAATGGTAACAAGGAGTCACAGGGATAAAAATGTTCAATATCTGCATGCGATCAGCCAAAACATCGGAACACTTTGTGAGTCAGTAACACTGTGGAGTAAGTAACTCTATATCATCATTACACAGGGTGAATTAGAGCATAGGTTAGGGACCAAACGGCATGGAGTTATCAGATTATATCTCCCAACTATTGCCAAGCGATTCATCACCGAAAACAAAGAAAGTGACAAAGACTGCTGGCGACTAGAATCTTCTGACGGAATTAGCTGGATGAAACTACAAGATTACACCAATTAGTGACTTAGTGTCAGCCTATCGATGACTGACTGTGGGAGCAGAATACTAATAAACTATCAAGGCTGGGATTAGGCATTTAAACCCAATAAAACCTTTTTGGTGAGTAATTGTTATCACAAGCACAGATTGACATAATGAAAATTCATAGCGTTCGACGGTTTAAGTGTTGAACAGAGCCCTTTAAATTGGGGCTTTATAATCGTCAACTGCCTTGTTATCAGAACTGATAAAGTCACAGATGGTGGCAAATTGCCCAGCTGTGACTTTGCAATCAAAATATAACCAGGTAGAGCCGCTCAAGGGCACAGCTATATCTAGGGCTGTCTCCAACCGGCTTCCCATCCATCATCGGTTACTAGCCATAGTGACATGCTACATCAAAACTCTAGTGAACAGACCTCCATAGTTCATGGTTTATTTAGTGACAAGTACTGATCAGCTACAGTAACTACTATCCATGTGCTGCTAGAGGGGAAGGGGCTTTATACTGCCAGCAATCATTTCCTAATACGGTATCTTGGTTTTTTACTAGCCTAGGGATGAAGAAGATTGGAAGTCAAGCACCAAACCTAGTTACTAAACCTACTAGTACTAGTTAAAAGATGAGAGCTGGACTAAAGGTCATCCCGCCTCAAGAAGGGTCCATTCACAGTACTAACTAAGGCATGCTTTTAGTTTTACAAATAAAACATATTAAAGTTGAGTAAAATTTGAAGTAGATTAGACGTGTTCTGGCTGCTCGGAAAGAGTGTACTCCACGGTTTTGAGTTAAAAATCTAAAGAGTCACTCAGTCTCAAAATACAACTAAGTTGTGACCCACGGGTACTTACGATGGCACAGCTTTGGCCCGCAGCCTTATATTGTGTCCTAGTTTAATAGTCCCTCCAGATTTGAGCTCTTCATACTGAGCCTTGGTTAACATTATATGCTCCACATCTCCATTGGGCTGTATAGCCGATAAGGCTTCTGTTCCTAAGTCACTATTTGTGAGAAATTCCTGCTTCAAGTTGTCTGTGCTGAATATTTGTGCTGAAGACTCTCTCTTTACAGCTAGCTTCTCTACAGTCAATAAGCTGGCTAGCAGTAGAACATAGAAGTACATTTTAAGCGTCTTCACGGCAGTCGCTGTCGGTTGTCGCTTCCTAAGAGTCAAGAGCAATAGATCTCCTAATCATTTAAATTAAGCTACTACTACTACTAGGGCACCTGCTCTACTCCTCATGGCAAACTGCAGTTTTGTTGTGCAAATCGATCAAGGATGGAATCACGTGACAATAACATAACCACTCGTTGCGTTTAACGCGCGCTTATACCGCCCCCGCCAACAATGATACGCGCTGCTGCTGTACGCGATAGCATAGCGAAACTACTTTATTATAGGCTTGGCGCGAGCCAAGCGGGTGATTGAGTGGTTGGAGGCGGTTTCGACTCGTCCCCCCCCGTCTCCATAAACCAACAAGTCGCTCAGGGTACTCGTCAGGTATACACAGAAGATGGAAAACATCCCAAATTCAGCGTTTACTAGCTAGCTCTCGGAAACTGAAAAACCCATTCAACGAGGTAAATAGGGAAAAATGACAAACCTATATAGTGGTCAATTCTGGATTATCCACTAAGATGTATGCACCAGAGTGTATAAAATGAGCATATATGACACTAGGGAATCAACATACGAACAGCACAAAGGAAGTCACTCTTCTACGCGCTAACATCAGGTTTTGGCATAAAAGTTTAATAAACCAGTCTCAATATGAGGCACCAAATAAATTACTTCATGCACAGCTATATATTGGCTCTATCACTCACTGAGGCACTGATGAATGACTATAAAGAGTTCCTACTTCCTACACAATCTCAGTAGTCATCCACACTTTATAGAAGTTTTGCATTGGAGTTGTGTGCTCCTGTTAGCCAGTTTACTCTAGAAAGGCACCAGCAGGCTATGGGTTTTGCAGTAATCAGTCAGTTGTCATATGCAGTTGATATATTTCCAAACTGGTAAGGATCAGAGCAGAGGGTAGCCGTTGCCATTCCTGACTTATACAGATCAACTGTCCTCGGACTGATGTTTTTCTTCTGGCGAGCGCGAGAGTTTTGAAACCAGACCTGGATGACTCTTTTGTGGAGACCAGTGAGACAGGCAAGCCTCTCGAGCTCCGCACTGTCCGGGTTACAGTCTAACATAAAACTCTGCTGCAACATCTAAAAAAAAAGTCTCACTGTGATTAGAGCACTTGAAACAACTATAGGGTGTAGGGTATTCATGCTGTACCAATCCATCATTGAGGCAAAGTAGTGGATAGTGGATAGTGCACTGGGCCCTGGTTTTAGACTTGGCGCTGGCACCACTTTCTCCTTTCAGCCTCAGAGGATTCGAATCTTTATGTTGAATATAGGAAGTCCACCTATAAACATTTTGAGCCAAATATGTGCTCAGTGGCCTGCAAGTTTTGATCAAGAGTTTTTTGTGGTCGGAACTGGAAATAACGCTAGGTGTTCACACCCACAAAGATCAAGATTTAAACCTGCAGTCATGTGGCGCATTGCATACAATATAAGTTTTAGTAATAGTTAAAATAGAGCTTGATAAGTACACACAGTAGACATTGCACCTTGATTTGCTCTTCAGTGAATGTGGTTCTCACTCTTTTAGTACTGGCCTTCCTACTGCCATCCGAGTCTGTAAATAAACATAAGGAAATGATATATAGTTACATGTTGTCTCCTCCAGGCCTTAGCTCAGAGCTGTTCTCCTACGCATTTAACAGACCCTGGCGGGCGCCATTAGCATTCGCGTGCCAAGTGTTCTCTATTAATGTCATTCTATCTGCACTGTCTATTTGTGCTGAATAACCCACAAGTCGAGATATAGAGAGGTCCGAAAGAATGGTTTATTTTCAGCCCATCTACGCCCCACATTTTGTGTGTTAATTGTGTTGTGCGCTGCGGCACAGGGCACTAGCCAATA
>Ga0224501_10001074_pt1 | contig 20949 bp, 18 predicted proteins | sample SF_Oct11_sed_USG_4_FD_169105 | JGI IMG/M metagenome (GOLD analysis project Ga0224501, IMG submission 169105) | Sediment microbial communities from San Francisco Bay, California, United States - SF_Oct11_sed_USGS_8_1 | ecosystem: Environmental > Aquatic > Marine > Sediment | place: USA...
CTCACCCGTTCGCCACTCGTGTTTCGGCCGAAGCCTCATTTTCACCGTTCGACTTGCATGTTTAAGACCCGCCGCCAGCGTTCGTTCTGAGCCAGGATCAAACTCTCCATTATAGAAAGTTTAATTTACTTAAACTGTTGTTCAAAGAAATTGTGTCATACTGAAATCAGTATGACTTGAAGCATTTGCATGCTTTTTTTCTGCTGTCTGCTTTTCAAAGAGCGTCTTCGAGAGCCCTCTGGCTCTCTTTCAAAGAAGGGATACACTATGAAAGCCACTCAAGCCGTCAAACCAAATTACGTTTTAGGCTATCTAAAAAGCGTTTTTTTTACATAATATTGGTTTTTTTTTTATTATTTGAAAAATATTCAATAATAATGGTTTAAAATATGAAAAATGCCCGCTTTTAAAGCGATGAACCTTCTTTTATAATTATAATGATAATAACAACTCGATAAAATCACATTTTTTTATAGCTTTTTCTTTATTTTTTTTGCAGTTTTTATAGGATCTTCTTAAAATAAGAATGTCAAAAGGCGGGTATTTAATACCGAAAAGTTATAAAAGGTTTTTTCTTTGGCGCATGCCAGAGAAAAAACCTTTTTTTATTCAAAGAATATGGCTATACATCAAAGATGCCTGAAAACCTAAATAAAAACGCGATAACCTTGTACCAAAGAAACATATGCAAAAAACTGCCCGATGCTTATGATAATGAATACAAGGCGATTCTAAATAAACTGCAAGAATCGGCGGACTTTATTTTTCCTGAATATTTTTCTTTTCACAGCGACTTTAAAAGCAAAGACAAGTTTATTGAAGATTCAAAAATGACTTTAGACTGGCTAAAAAACCTTTCAAAAAGAGCTGAAGCTCAAAAAACCTTAATTTTTGGCGGCACGTTCTTAATGCAAAGAGAAAAAACCGAAAAACCTTTCAACACCCTGCCTGTTTTTTACGAAGGAGAAATACTGACAACCTACCAAAAACGACGACTTTACGGCATTGAAACCGAATATCTTTCAACCGGCAAAGTTCGCCAGACGGTAATCCATCCGCATGACGGGTCAAAATGGGGGCTTTTAATTTGCGCCGATGTTTTTCTTGAAAACGCTTTTTCTGATTATAAAGACTGCGATTTCATTGTCATACCGACATCGTCGCCGTATAGGCCCGACGATACAAAAGAACTGCAAAAAGAAAGAGATCATGAAATATACGCGAAAGGTTCAAAAATCGGCGGCGCGTTTGTTTTAAAATGCTGCGGCACGGGCGAAATAGGCAGTATTAAAGAAAACGGCGAAAAAGCGCCGAAACTTCAGGGCAGATCGCTGATTGCTCATGAAAACAAGATATTAATACAGGCTCCCGATATAAACTGGAGCGGATTTTTACAGATAGACAAGACAAACGGTAAAGTTTCTTGTGAAGAATATGAAAACTGAACAATTCATTATACCCGACATCAAAAACCTTGAGAAATTTGCCGAAAATTTCTTAAATATAATATCATTGCCGGCCATTGTTCTTCTTTCGGGCTCTCTTGGCGCGGGAAAAACCGCTTTTGTAAAAGCAATAGGCAGAGCCTTAAATATCAAAGAGACCATTACATCCCCCAGCTTTAACATTATGAATTCTTATGATTTTTTATACGATGCCCAAAAATCAAAGCTTCTTCATTATGACTTATACCGCTTATCAGAAGATGATGACGTCTCAGATATTGATATTTTTGAAGCCGCTGAAGATAAAAATTTTCTCGCCTTCATTGAATGGCCGCAAAAGGCCGAGCGGCTTTGGGAGAATGAGAATATAAAGGTTTACAGCCTGTCTTTTGAAGTAGATTTCAGCAGTCATAAGGAAGACGAGAATATATCTGAACTTCCCAGAAAAATAACAATGAAAGAAATAAAAAACTAAATGAGAGAAATTCTTGCTTTTGACACGTCTTCAAGATGGTTTTATGTTTCATTATTAAGAGAAGAAAGCAAAAGCCTTAAGGTCGTTGACCTGACCACAGACAAAATACCCCGCGAATCAGACGACTGGCTGCATGATATCATACAAGAAAAGCTTGCCTTGTTTATAAATGACAAGCCAGATGTATTGGCCGTAGGTCAGGGCCCCGGTTCTTTTACCGGACTTCGAATCGCCTATACCTACGCGCGCGTTCTGGGTATGCTTTGGGAGATTCCGGTTATTTCTTTTTCGTCAATTCAACTCTGGAAGAGCGCCTTTAACGTTCAAGAAAACGATGTTTTTATTATACCTGCAAATAAAAACTTATTTTACGTATTGTTCCCTGAACATAAACTACAAACGCTTACGAAAGAAGAGCTTAAAATGACATTAAACCAAAATAAACAAAGGGCCATTTTATGGGAGGCAAACAAGAAGAATATATTGAATCTACAGAACGAATTCGGGGCGGATGTATTTAAGATTGTCGAAGATCCCCAAACTGACAAAATAAAATTTCCTTTTTTAAATCTTGACATTCTTGATCATAATAAAGAACAATATAAATGGGAAAACGCTCTGCCCGAATATGGACATGAGCCGGTTTTTGTAGAGAAAAAACGGTAAAATAAAAAAACTATGTATATAAAAGTAAAAAAACTACTCTCTCTTTTAGAGCAAATATCGGGAAGTACCATTTCAAAAGACGATTTGCTTGACGCTCTTATAAGCGAGGGATCTTTCTTAAAAGATAAAAACGGCATCAACATAAAAAGGAAAGCCGATAAAATTCTAATTACAGAAGAGCTTGACGGCGTTTTAGAAGAACTTCAAAACTTTGGCCTGCTTTCAATTGGTAAAAAAAATAAAATATCGGTAAAATCGCCTTTTTTTGTGACATCGGCAATTTCTGTGGCGTCTGACGGCAGAGCTTTTTCAACTATACCGGCGGCAAACGATATCGTTATTTATCCCGAAAACAGGGGCAAAGCCAGACATAATGACAAGGTTTTCATCAAACTTTTTGATAAAAAAAGAGATCGCTTTGACGGCATGATTAAAGAAGTTTTAACTTCGTTTCAGACAAAGTTCATCGCCAAGGTTATCGCGAAAAAATCAGACGGATATCTTATTTATCTCATTGATACGCCCGATACCGCTTTCGGCGTAATTAAAGCAAAAAGAGATTTAAGCCTGTTAAGTTATGCCGTTGTAGAAGGCACCGGCTCGTACCAGAGATCGGGCATACCGCTTGACGCCTTTAAGAAAACGAATCTGCCGTCTAAAAATTACAGAGAATATTCAAGCGTAAAAGACATAGAAGTTTTCAGGTTTCTTGATATATGCTCAAGCGAAGATTTATCGTCAGACATTAAAAGAATCGCGTTAAAATATAACCTGCCTGAAAAATATCCGGCTGAGGTCATACCTGCAAAAAATACCGTAAAAGAAATCTATAAAAAAGAATTAAAAAATAAAAAGAGAAAAAATCTATCTTCATTGTATACAATCACCATTGACGGCGAAGACGCCAAAGACTTTGACGACGCCATTTCAATTGAAGAAAAAAACGGCAAATATAAAGCCTATGTGCACATTGCCGATGTTTCTTTCTTTGTTAAAAAAGATTCGCCGCTTGATGAAGAGGCCCTCTCGCGCGGAAATTCATACTACATGGTTAATACGGTTTTTCCCATGCTGCCCAAAATTTTATCGGAAGATTACTGCAGCTTGAAACCAAAAACAAAAAGGCTTTGTTTTACCTGCGAGATGACCATATCAAAAAACGGCGTTATTGAAGATTATGACTTTTACAAGTCGCTGGTTTTTATCAACAAACGGTTTACCTATAACGAAGCAGAAAAAGATCTCGAAAGAAAAAAAAGCTCTTTGAAAATCTTCTGGCAAATTGCCGAGGCCCTTCTTAAGCAAAGACTCAACGCGGGAAGGGTCGACCTAAACATTCCCGAACAGGAACCGGTCACCGACGCTCACGGCAGAATGACCGGCGTCTTAACGAAAGAAAGACTAAAATCGCACAGACTCATTGAAGAATATATGCTGAGCGCCAATATATGCGCCGCGAAATTCTCTTCAGAAAATAACATCCCCATACTGCACAGAAACCACGAACCAATACCGGTTGATAATCTTGAAAAAATAAACGAATTTTTGCGCCTCTACGGATATAAAAAAATATTAAAGTCTTCGGCAACGCAGGAAGTAAAAACCATACTAAAAGAAGTAGAAAATACCGGCGAAGAAAGCGTTTTTAATTATCTTCTTCTTCGCTGTTTCTGCAAGGCCGAATATTCGAATAAAGATATCGGACACTGGGCGCTTGGCTTTGACCACTATACGCACTTTACGTCTCCGATACGGCGTTTTAGCGATCTTCATCTTCACCGCCAGATGGCCGCTTTTATAGCGCGCGAGAAACCCCCCTACTCAGAAGGCGAAACCATGGCCGTCGCCAAAGAAGTCAACCGCCTTGAAAAACTGGCCATGGACGCCGAACGAGCCATGATTCAGCTTCTTGGGGTGCGCTTTTTTCACGATCAGGAAGGCAAAGATTTTTTCGCCTATTTAACCGGCTTTAATTCATACGGACTTTTTATTCAGCTTCAACAACCCCGCCTTGAAGGTTTTATTCCCGCCGAAAAATTTAACCGCAACAACGAAGTTGTCTCGCTTGATAACTTTCGCGTGGTATTAAACAGCTTTCAAAAAACCGTCTCTCTTGGCTGCCACATTAAGGTAACCCTTGAAAAGGCCGACTGGGAAAAAATGAGGCTGGTGTTTGATATTAAAGAGATTATTTAAATAAATCTTAAAATATTTTGACAATTACACAAGTCGCCACCGCGTCTAAAATATGATAGATTTTTGAACAGAAAATATCTTGACAACAAAACTTATCTAAAATAGAAGTCTTATTTTGTATGCAATCAATCTGCTCAAAAGAAATAACCAGAGCCGATACAAAATCGATTTCAGATTTTTGTCAAAAAATTGAAAAGGCGCTTGCTAAACACGATATTAAAAAAAGCCATATTTTCAATATCGTTCTGTCGGTAGATGAAATATTGACAAACATTCTGCGTCACGGCAAAACTAAAAACACAAATCGCGACAAGCATATTGAAATTATTCTAATAAAACAAAAAAACCGGATAACGGTTTCAATTAAAGATAACTGCGAACCCTACGCCATAGGGAAAATCAGCAAAATTAATATTCATGAATATATGAAAAGCGATAAAATCGGAGGTTTCGGCCTTATAATCGTCAATGAACTGGCGGATTCTTTCTCAATGCAGAGAATCGGGAACACAAATATCATAACTCTGACAAAAATTATTTAAATATCAGGCAATAGATTTTATCAATATCCCGAGCCGTTGCCGCTTTCTGTATAAGAAGTTACGCCGGTTGTATTGTTCCCCGATGAGAGATAGCTGTTTATTGCATTTCTAATGCCGTTTGAATATGCATCTGACGAAAGAGATACTCCCGTGCCTTCAAAGCTTATCGCGGCGCCGTTATTTAACCCGTCAAAGTCGCAATCTTCATTATCTTCAGAAAGAGCCTTCGTAACAGAAATCGCGTCATGGGCCCCGTTTAATCTGGCATATTCTGAAAAACCTGCCTGTATTAAAGCGTACCGTGTCGACTGCCTGTTTGAATCTAGATTGCCGTTAAACGGGTTTTCGGGAATCATTGTAATATTTGATAAGCCGAATTTTTCAGCCGTATCATTGTAAGCATGGTTTAATGCGTTATTTACAGTAAAACCCGATTGAACCTTTTTCAAGGCGCAACTAACCGCAATCTCTGTCAGGGCTGTTATTGAAATACTTTGCCCTTCTGACAAAGAAGGCAGATAAGTGCGTAAATTTTCTCCCACATCGAAAGAAACCTGGTTCCATGTCGCTTCGTCTTTAAAAGCTCCGCCTGTAAGAATAACAGCCACGGGATTTTTATAATCTTCATTATAGTTAAAAGAGAAATCTCCGTTTTCATCGGTTATCGCGCTGTCAATTTCGGCCCCTAAAGAACCGTCTGTCTGTAGAGAATATATTGTAACAATGCCGCTTGAAACAGGGCCCTTTATTGCCGTTCCTGAAACTGAGTATTCCGGTTCGGGATTGCCCACTTCTGTAAAACACGCGTAAGGCGAATATAATAGCAAATAAAAAAGACTTATTTTAAAAAATACGGCAATAGACGCCCTTTTTATTAATTTCTTCATAATTTGCGTTTGTATAATTATAATACGTATCATCAGATTATTTTTTCCAGTAAATTTTTGTCGAATTAAAAAACTGCATATTCAAATTATATAAAGTTTTTTCGCTTCCTTTAATATCTTCAGGAAACATTCCCGATTGCCTGTCTTTCAGATATTGACCAATCTCTCTTCTAAAGTCAATAATTTTATTTTTAATATAAGTAAATTCTTCTTTATTTACCACAAATGACAATGAAGAGATATCGCGCCATTCTTTTTTTGTTTCTGTCATTGACAAAGACGCAAGGTTAAGAAGACTATTATGATAATTGATTACATGAAAAGACTTAACTTCGGCGCCGGTTGTAATAAACTTATCATCTTGCTCTAATTTACCGTCTTCATTTCTTTTTAGATACTGAAGCCTAAGCAGTATCTCGACCGCCTCTCTTGCCTCGGCCCTGGTAATATTGGGAAATAAATTTTTAGCGATCCATGAATAATCTTCTTTAAATTCGGGAAGAGTCGTCATTTCTCGAATTGCAATAATGTACCATTTTGAAAACAAAATATAATGATCTTTTTCAATTTGCAAAAATTTACTTTTGGGCCTGACCTTAATTATTTTTTTATAAATATCGTTTTTTTCTTCTGTTGTTTCTGCCTGATCAAAACGAACCAGATATTCGAGATACTGGCTTTCTTCGTCTGACAATTTAAAGCCCTTTGCTATTTTAAAAACAGAAGAAACCGATATTGTTTTTTTGCCCTCAATAATATATTTAAAATATGAATGCGAATTAAAACCGGCCTGTCGCGAAAAGAGTCTTAATGTAAGATCGTTTGTTTCTTTCTCAAATTCAAAAAGATCTGATAAAAATTTCTTGAAATCAAGATAGTCAAAAATATTTATTTTCTTGTTTTTCATCTGGTCTTTATGTACGCTGTGCTCAGTGTTTCATTCTTCTTAGTCTTTTTATTTTGTATACAATTATAATTAAAACCATCAAGGGGCTGTATAATAACAAGCCAATCGCACCCTTCGACTCCGCTCAGGGTGCGATAAATCAGTGTTCTTCGTTACGAAGTTGCCACCGGCATGCAAAGTCGAGAAGAGTTTTTACACAACCCCTTAAACCGCAGATTTACGGAGTAATGCCTAAATCAGTATCCCCTAACCCTGAGTTATTCTCTGGGCTGTTCATGAAATTGTACATATAAGTATTCATATTTGCAGCACAGGTCTGTGTTTGCAGAGTAATCGAGTTTGTTAGCGCGCTGCCGTTTTTCAAACCGTCAAACGATCCGTCTGAAAAATCTTCAGCCATATTCTGAATTAAAAGCGGAACCTGTGTTTCAGATACCATTGTGGTTTCAGCATACTGGCTGAATGCCGCTAAAACGGCGCCGTATTTTTCGGCATGACTGTAGGTATAGCCATTGGCTAGACCCTGATTTACTGTCAAATCGGTGGGCTGGTCTTTTGTTATATCGGCCCCCGACAAACCAAACTGGGTCGCAACCTGATTATTGGCGTTAGATATAGCCGTTGAAAGGTTTGCTCCTGCATTTGCATAAGCGTGCGCAGCAGCAATTGTTGTAAGAGCAGTTACCGCGGCTTTTGTCTGTTTTGTTACAGAAGCCATGTAGGTTTTCATCTCATAACCCGCCTGTAAAGTAACCTGTATGCCGGTAGCTTCGTCGCTGTAAGAACCGCCTGTCGCGACAATTTCAACCGCGCCGTCATACTGAGTTGACAGAGAGTATGAACCGTCTGCAGCGGTTGTCGTAGAACCCAAAAGATCTCCTCTGCTTGCGTCTGTATTCAATTTGTATGCGGTAACAACAGAATTGCTCACGGGACCTTTTGATACAACGCCTGAAATTACATTATCAGTTTCCTGATTCAAATTCTCTTCAGAATTTTGATTCGCGCAATTAAACATAAAAACTGCCGATAGCATAACTGCCGACAGCAAAATATTTTTTTTATTGGTTTTTACCATTTTTTTTACCTCTTTTACATTAAACATCTGCTATAGTGTTTCTATAACTATACAATATAGACTCTGCGCTTTCGAATTATAAGACAGAAAACGAGTAAAATGTTGTTCTCTATAGAGAACAGGTTTTTATTGAAATATAAGAGATATTATTATGCAAATCCCCAATATTGGTTAAGCGAATATGGTTCGAAGCTACGGAAATCCATAGCAAGAACTTTATTCTTTAGACTTCTAAAGTTTTTGATTTTCAAAACTATTTTTATGCCATACCAGAACAAATCTTCTTTGCTGACTTTTTTCTTTAGTAACCGGTCTAAAAACATTGCTATTGAAATTCTTATCAACTGCGATACAGTTATACCTAGCACAATAGCGCTGTTTCTTAATAAGATTTCATCATTCCCGTATAGACAAAGCTGATGCCGGTGACTCTTTTCTGGCGGATTTTCTTTAATATTCTCATGAATCATCTTTAACCTGTTGCTCCAGCGTATATCTTTCTTTAGCGCAAGCTGAAAAACGCAATAGCGAACAATCCATGAATAACTTTTGCTGTGCATTTGCGCAGCAAGAGTTACATTTTCCCAAATATGTACATTTAAATGCACATTCCAAATATTCTGAATTTCTTCTTTTGCCCACTTAGGCTGTTTACTGCACTTCATATTATAGAAATACCCTAAAAATTGGCAACCATTCCGCAGAAATCAGCTTTTTTTTTGAAATATTATTATTTTTTTGGCCGATCTTTTACTAACTTTCGTATAATTAGTATGTATGTGTATACTGACAAATGATATTTCAAGAGATGAAACAGATAAGTTCAGTTCAAGGCAGCAGGAAATTATTTTAGAATCTATTAAAATTATTTCCCGAGAAGGCGCCCAGGCTTTAACAATTAAAAATATCGCTAATGCCATAAAAGTCACAGAACGAGCTATTTATCGCCACTTTAAATCGAAAAGCGATATTATAAAGGCTATAATCTGCGAATTTAGAAACAAAATGGCTCAAATGAAGAAAATTCTTGAAAAAGAAAGCCATACGCCGCTTGAAGCCATTGTAAGGTTTATTCAGCTTCATTTTGAAGGCTTTATGCGCGAACCCTATATGACATCACTATTGTTTTCTGAAGAAATGTTCAGAGCTGAAGATCATTCACAGGAATATTTAAAAACAATGTTCTCTATGGCCAAGAAACAGGTAGGCGGCCTTATTAAAAAAGGACAGGAACAAAGTGAAATCAGAACCGATCTCGAACCTGAAAATATGGCCATTGTTGTTTTAGGAACAATACGCTTTCACATATTGCAATGGCATTTAAATGGCAGAGAACGTGATTTGCTAAAAGAAGGAGAAAGTCTAATTAATACCATTAGAAAAATGCTTGAGAAATAAGTTATTTTTTAAAAGCAAACGGTATGTATACGCATACTTACAAGAGTTACATAGGAGAAAAAAATGAGATTTGAAAATTTATTAAAAAAAATGCTGGCATACCCCAAAATTATTTTAGCCGGTATTTTATTGGTCACGGTCTTTTTCTTTATTTCGTTAAAGAAAAACGGAAGAATGGAAACTGATCTCGACAAGTATATGCCACAGCATCATCCGGCTTTTGTCTACAGCAATGAGGCTGAAAAATGGTTTGATATAAAAGACAGCATAATTATTGCCGTTGAAAATAAAGACGGCATTTATAATTCACAAACGCTTTCAAAACTGAAAGAATTGACAAAAGCTCTTGAAGCCATGAAAGAAATTAGAAAAGACGATGTCACGTCTCTTTATACGGCTGAAAACATTATCGGTAGCGAAGACGGCCTTGATGTAAAGGCATTTTACTCAAAGATTCCGCAATCGGCGCAAGAAATTGAAAGCATCAGAAACAATGTACGCGCCAATGATATGGTATATGACCGTCTGGTATCAAAAGACGAAACTGTATCAGTTATCATCGCGAGAATTGACGACGATATGTTCTCGCAAGATTTCTATAAAAACCTTACAAGTTTTGTAAAAAAATTCGAAGGGCCAGAAAAACTGTATGTCGCGGGCAGACCTATTGTAGAGGGCAGTATGGCATATCTTGGCCCGAAAGATATGAAAAAGATGGTACCAATCGTCTTGCTGGTAATTGTGGCAGTTTTATTATTTGTTCTTCGCAATTTTAAAAGTACAATTCTAACGATACTTGTAGTCTTTTTCAGCGTCATCTGGGCATTCGGACTGATGGCCGCTTTAAAGATACCCGCTTATGCCGTATCAACCATGATGCCTGTAATGCTCATTGCCATCGGCGTCGCAGACGGCATTCATTTATTCAGTCACCTGCATCTTTTTATGACGCATAATACAAAAACAGAAAAAGAAGACGCCGTTTATAACATGGTAAAAGAGATGTGGCGTCCCGTCGTTGTGACATCGGTGACAACAGCAGTCGGATTTATCTCTCTATTGACTTCTGAAGTATATCCCGTCAAATACTTTGGTTTGTTTACAGCCTTCGGCGTTATGGCGGCCATGCTTTTGTCTCTTCTTTTGATACCGGCAGGTATACTGGTTTTCGGACTTCCTAAACTGAAGAAGAAAAATCTTGCAAAAGAGAGAAAAGAAGAAATCAAAGAATCAGGGTTTCACGAGTCGGCCTCAAAATTTATTTTAAAACAGAAACCGACCGTATTAATTGTGACGCTGCTTATAATGCTAATCTCTTCTTACGGCATGACCAAAATCTGGATCAATTCAAGTTTCTTAGATAAATTCGAGAGAGACAGCGACATCGTTCTCACAGATAAATTTATTAATGAACATTTTGGCGGAACCAGTACCCTGAATGTTGTTCTAGAAGGCAAAGAAGAGGGAATCGTAAAAAATCCAGAGGTTCTGTCGCGTATACTGAAAATGCAGACTGATCTTGAAGATAATCTCACTGAAGTAGGGCAATCTTTTTCTGTGGCTGATTACATCCGCCGCATGAACAAGGTCATGAACAGCGATAAAGCTGAATTTGACAAAATTCCCGATTCGCGCGAGCTGGCGGCGCAGTATCTTCTGATGTATGAAATGTCGGGAGACCCCGGTAATCTCTGGCGAGTCGTCACTGAAGACTTTAAAAAAGCCAATATTACATTTCAACTAAAAAGCGATAACTCAAAAGCTTTGCACGCGGCCATTGATAAGGTTGAAAAATACCGTGATTTTTTTAACTCAAAGGGAATTACCATGAACTATGCCGGTTCCGGTTATAAGGGTTTGGTATTTAATGATTTGATTTTAGAGGGGCAGATAAAAAGCGTTATAATTTCGCTTTTTCTCGTTATTGGTCTATTAAGTCTTATGTTTAAGAAATTTTCTATTGGTTTGATAGGCTCCGTACCCATAATAATAACAACCGTTATAAGCTTCGGGCTTATGGGCCTTTTCAATGTGCCTTTAAGCACAACAAGCGCCCTTCTCGCGAGTATTGCTATCGGTATCGGCATAGACTATGCGGTTCATTTCATTGAAAGATACAAAATCTACGCGAGCGAAACGGGCAGTATTGAAAAAACGGTGAAGTTGACCATGCTGCATTCGGGCAGGGCCATTTTATTCAACGCGTTTGTGGTAATCATGGGTTTTCTGGTTCTTACGTTTTCGGTTTTCCCGCCGAATAGAATTCTGGGAACGCTTGTATCGTTAGGAATGTTTACAAGCCTCATAGGAACTCTAACGGTCATGTTTATTATGCTTCACCACTTGCGAATTTATTTTAAGAAAATGAAATAAAGGAAACAAATAACACAAAGGAGACAAAAATGAAAAATAATTTAACGAATAACAAAATGCTGACCATAGCGCTGCTTTTTATATTCAAAGCCAACGGTTTAACGGCTGACAATTTAAACGGCCTTCAGGTTGTGCAAAAAGCGTATAATAAACCTGAACCCAAGACCCAGCAGGCCGTCTTGAAAATGACCCTGGTAAGCTCTTCGGGCGGCAAGCGCGAGCGCATACTAAAACAGTTTGTATCTAATAATGGCAAGACAGAAAAGAAGATCATGTTTTTTGAAAAGCCGTCTGACGTACGCGATACATCTTTTATGAACTTTAGCTATGACAACGGCAAACCTGACGATCAGTGGATCTACCTGCCTGCTCTTAAAAGGGTAAAAAGAATATCAAACGACAGCAAAGGAGATTATTTTATGGGTTCTGATTTTACTTATGACGATCTTGGAGATCGAAATCCGAATGACGATAATCACCAAATTTTGAAAGAAGAAATTCTTAAAAATGAAAACTGTTATGTCGTTGTAAGTACACCGAAAGATAAGAATTACATGTATTCAAAAACCGTCACATGGATAATTAAAGACAAATGGCTCGTGATGAAAAAAGTCTTTTATGATACAGACGGCAATCTGCTCAAAACGCTTACCATGACCGGCCATGAAAAAATCAACGGTTACTGGATAAGAACCGGTTCAGAAATGATTAATGAACAGACAAAACATGAAACTATCATGAAGCTTTCGAATATTAAGGTAAATGTTTCTATACCTGATTCTTATTTTAGCGAAAGAAGAATGAAAAGGGGTATCAAATAATGAAACTGAATATCTTCACCATGGCGGCCATAATTTTTATGACCGCCAATTATGGCGGCTTATTCGCGCAGGAAAATGAGATTAATACCGAACCCGAAAACGGCAAACCCGCGCCTGAAGAAACATCTGAAGCGGCGGTTCTTTCAGGTTATATCAGAAATTACACAGGCGTTTTAGCAAAAGGCGGCAACGATTACGCCATAATACAAAATACTTTCGATATCAGGCTTAAAAAACAGACAGAAAATGCGGCTTTTAAAGCGAATTCTATTGTATATCATAACCCTGAAAAAGATAAAGATATTGAGCTAATGCTTCGAGAGGCCTATGTCGATTTATTTTTTTCGTCTATGGATATTCGCATAGGCAAACAACAGATTATCTGGGGCAAGGCAGACGGAGTGTTTATTACCGATATTATTTCGCCAAAAGACATGCGCGAATTTCTTTTGCCCGACTTTGAAGAAATTAGAATTGGCGTTACGGGAGCAAAAAGCAATTTATATTTAAACGATCACGCACTCGAAATAATTTGGCTTCCTGTCTTTTCTGCGGCGATACCGCCCGAAGCCGGTTCTATCTGGCGGCCCGAACCGTCTTTTCCCGTTTCGCCCGTCTTTCATAACGACAAAGAAGAGGTAGACGGCTCGCTTAAAAACAGCGAAGTATTCGCGAAATATTCTCTCATGACATCATTGATAGACCTTGAACTGATTGGCGGTTACACATGGGACGACGAACCGGTAATGCATGCGTATAAAACGATAGACCCCGCCACAAAACAAATTACAGCTTTAGATATCTATCCTGAATATCATCGTCTGACCGCGGGGGGCGGCAGTTTTACTTTCACGATTGATCCGCTTGTACTTCGAGGCGAAGCGGCTTACTATAAAGGAAAATATTTCAATTCTACCGACCCCGCGCTATTAGACTCTTTCGTAAAAAAAGATTATGTAAATTATATGGCGGGCGCAGATTTTACAATATGGGACATTAAAAATAGCGCGCAATTTATTCAGAAAATAATTTTGCGCCATACAAGCGATTTACATGATAAGAAATTTCAGAATTTAGCGACATATTTAATTTCACGGGACTTCTTTAATGAAACCCTGAATTTACAATTTTTTGTATACTATGACATAGATAATAAGTCGTCTTTAATGCGTCCGAAAATTACGTACAAGTACGCTGACGGTTTTGATATTCTTGCGGGAGCCAACATTTTTACCGGTTCAGAAGGCAAATTTGGACAGTATAATAAAAATGATATGGTATATACAAAAATTACTTACCATTTTTAATAAATCATATTCCATATATGAACCCGATAATATAAAATTTTAATTAATTAGCGTCGGGTTCATTTGTAATTCGCGGCAAATACACTGCTATTCGGGAAAATAAGTCTGTTCTATCGTTCCTGAATTAGAAGACTCTGTTATTAAAAAAGATTATATTAACAAAACGGCAGGTATATATTATATGATATGGTATACACGAATGTTTCAAATCATTTGTAGAAAAATATACGAGAAAAATAAATGAAACGATTAATTATGCTCTTAATAATTTCTACCGGCCTTTATTCGAATTCTTCTTTTCTTCTAAAAGAAATATATAATGATGAAAACATCAAATATATATCGAATAACAATCCCTTTGACAGCAGAACATTATCAGGAAAAAATAATTTAATCGTATATGCCGACCCCGATAAAAAGCGCGATACAGAAAAACTAATCGATAAATTAATACAGATAAATGTTCCAGAAAGCAAACTCGGTAAAATATTTATTATTAACTTAGCCGCAACATGGCTGCCTAATATCATTATCAATTCAAAGATAAAATCGAAACAAGAATCTAACCCTGAAATTATATTCGTAAAAGACTATCAAAAGGTTCTCGTAAAAGAGTGGAAGCTTAAAGACGACGAAGTCAACATTATGCTGCTTGATGAAAATCTTAAAATATTATTTCTAAAAAAAGGAAATATAAAAGACAAAGACATTTCAGCTGTAATTAAGATTGCCAAATAGAATTTAAGCATATTTCATGCTCATGTATGGCCGCAATTGAAAAATTTGATAAAAAATAAAGTTCTGTTCTCTGTAGAGAACGACATTTTAGAGATTAACTGTCATATAACTCGTCAAACATCCGTTCGTGTATATACTATTAAAAATAAAATATAAAGGAAGCGTAACATGATTACAACAAAAAAAATATTTTTTACTATGGCCATTTCTCTTATAATGGTCATGTTAGGTTTCAAGTGTAGTTCTGAAAATAATCCAGAGCCAACTGATTCAAATGTGATTACTACTTCGGGCGACACTACGGCCCCTGAAGTCGAAGAAATCCATCCCCCATCAGGTATTTCTGGCTTGCCCTTGAATACTTTGATTATTGTGACTTTCGGCGAACCTATCAACGCAAATAGCGTAACGGTTAATACTACAGATACTCAATGCACAGGTTCCATTCAAATATCGGCAAAAACCGATGATTTTAGCCAGTGTGTGACATTGGCGGCGCAGCCCGTTACCGTCGACAACGTTGTTTTTACCATACAGCTGAAAAACCTTTTAGCTGCTTCGACAAACTATAAAATTAAAATAACAACTGGTATAACAGACATTGCCGGCAACCCAATCGCCGCAAATTACAATTCTGGCTTTGTCACGGGAGATACCGAGTACACTGTCTCGCCTACTGTTATCAATACGTATCCTTCTGAGGGCGCCGGTTCAGTCGCTATAAATACCGGCCTTACGGTTACTTTTGACGCTCTGATGACTTCAAATACAATTGAATTAAACACGGCAGATACAACCTGTTCGGGAACCATACAGGTATCTTCTGATAATTTTATAACCTGCCTTCAAATGCAGTCACAGGCTTTTACAGATAACTATAAGACTTTTGTTTTAATGCCGTTTGAAAATTTAGCGGCAGACACAAATTACAAATTTAAGATTACTACAGGCGTCAAAGATGCCGCCGGTAACGCTCTGGCCGCCAATTACAACGGCGCTACCGGCTTTACCACAGGGGCGACAGAAGATCTGAGCGCTCCCGCAGAAATTACAGGGCCTGCCTCAACAATACGACTGCAATCAATAGAGCTTAGTTATACAAACCCGACAGATGCCGATTTTTATAAAAATATGATTTATTTTAAAGAATCTTCAGAGCCCGCTTATTCATCAGTCAATATTGTTGAAACAACCGATACGTTTGCGACGATAGAAAATCTAAAACCCGATACAAGTTATGATTTTAAAATTGTAACTGTCGATTATTCAGGCAATGAAAGCGCCGGTACACAACAGTTAAACAATAAAACCATATTCAGCGGTCACAGCAACGACTGGATGACCGATCAAACAGTTTCTGGTCAGTCAAGCAGATTTTATTTCACATGGAACGATTCAACATTTTTTACCGGCGTCTCTTCAAATTCCGGCGCGAACCTTCTAGTGACAGATCAAGACGCGCTATGGATAGCAATAGATACAGACCCCTCTTCAGATAGTTCGGGCGAATATAAAACGACGACAATCGGTCTTAATGATATTATCTGGCCATTTAAAGCCGATTATATCATTGAATTTTTGCCCGGAACAACAGATGTCGTAAACATTTGGGACGTATCTTCATGGACAAACATAACCGCCGAAGTCGGAGTATTAAATTTTGACGGAGATATTGACGAGATAGCTATACCGAAAACATTGATTTCTTCGCCCAGTTCTATTCGTATCGCCTTTGCCGCAATAGATAAAACTCTCGGCGAGACGTACGCAATAGCTCCTTCAAATTCATCGGCAACCGACACGACCGGTTTATTTGCCAGCTTAACATCGGCCTATAATATCAATTCAAATATTTGGGATAACAGCAAAACAAAAATTTCGGCGGCCCCTGAAACAAGCCCTTTGATTGAAGCCGCAACGCTCGTAAATATCACGCTAAACAGAACCCAGGCGGCGTCGGGCAACCTTAAAATAAGGGGTAATCTTCATCCGTTAAGTCTGGTACTTAGCGAATCTCAGTACACATTAAAAGACGACGGAACCCAGAGCGACACAACAGCGGGAGATTTTATATATTCGGGAAAATTCAATTTTGGCGCAAGTACCGAAGAACTATTTTTTAGATTCAATGACGCTTCAACTAATGAACCAATATTTAATTCGGTTGGTACCGACCGAATTTATAAATTAAACGGGTTAACTGAAACAATGCCGCCGCTCATATGGGATACGCCTTATACAGAAACCCCCGCCGTAATTAATTGGGTTGTCAATAACTGCCCTGCCGATATTTTTGTTCAGGGAAACACTCTGCCCTTAAGCTTAACCGAGAATGAAGGAGCACAGTTATCTCTAATCACGGGTACTTGTTCAGGTTTAACCGAATTTTCAAACGGCGGAGATTTTACGGGCACATTAGAATTCAAAGGTCAATACAGCGGTATTTGGGAACTAGACTGTTCCGGGGGCGGCGTGCCGTTTAAGACCATAAATGATAATGTAATTAATGAAAGAACCATATCATGGAACTGGAACGGAACAGCAAACGCTGACTGCAGATTTTAAATATATAAAAACAAAGCCGGCGATAAGTTGCTGCTACCGGCTTTGATGCTGCGCCCCCGTTGAATGCTCGTCATGCTGCGGCAGAGAAACCGCCAGCGTTCAGATAGGCGACAGCCATAACGAACTTGAATCTCTACCCGACGGGTCAGACCTCGGCCCAGCGCGCCGAAATCTCACCGCTTCTAAATTAACTATACAAGGTATCTGCCAATAAAGAACAGATACGCCATGAGTTCAAAACCTTTAATGCAGTTTTCTCACGGTTCGGGCTGCGGATGCAAAATGGATCCGGCGCATTTAAATAAACTTCTTAAGAGCATAAAAACGCCAGAGGCAAAAACATCGGGCTGGCCCCGCCTGCTAAAAGGATACGAAACATCAGACGACGCTTCGGTCGTTCTTATTGACGAGAATACCGCCATTGTAAATACCGTTGATTTTTTTACCCCCATCTTAAACGACCCCTACAAATTCGGCGCGGTAGCCGCGGCAAACGCCATATCTGATATTTACGCGATGGGCGCCGAGCCCATCTCTGCCCTTTCTGTTACCGCGTTTTCTCTTGAAGAACTTTCTCTTGAAACTCTTACGCAAATCATGCAGGGCGCCGCCGACAAATGCGCCGAGGCCGGCATTCAAATCTCAGGGGGCCACTCAATAGACGATAAAGAACCGAAATTCGGTTTAAGCGTAACCGGCACGGCTCATCCTGAAAAGCTGTGGTTTAACGACGGCGCCAAAGCGGGCGATACGCTTGTTTTAACCAAACCCCTTGGCGCAGGCGTCGCCACAACAGCCGTAAAAAAAGAAATATGCCCCAAAGAGCTTGAAGATAAGGTCTATGAATCGATGTCGCTTTTAAATAAAAAGGCGAAAGAAATTTTCTCGACTTTCGACAAAAATATTCACAGCGTAACCGATGTCACGGGCTTTGGCCTTGCCGGACATTTATACGAAATGATGTCGGCCTCGAAAACAAAAGCAGAAATTACTTTTGATAACATAGCTGTTTTTGACGGCGTTAAAGAAATTATCTTAAAAAAGATTTACCCCGGCGGAACGCTTCGCAATAAAAAATATCTTGAAAATTTTATACGCTTTGAAAATCAAAACGAAATTGCGCCGTTTCTATTATTCGACCCGCAGACATCAGGCGGACTTCTCGCCTCGGTTGAACCATCGGCCGTAAAAGAAATAGAAAATATCTTTAAAAAAGAACATCTGTATAGTCTGCAAATAATAGGAAAGGTTTTAGAGCCTTCGGGTCAATACAGCATTGAGATTTTTTAAGCGGTAACGAGACGCCGAATCCCATGATACCCACAAAGCATGAAACGCATAACATAAGTTTATCAAAATGAAAATTAACAGCATCCATCATTTCTTTTTAAAAATATAAATTGTGTCAGCTTCAGTCATGTGGAGCCAGTATCTGGGCGGGTCAGGCGACTACCAGATACTGGCCTGCCCCTACGGGGTACGAGCAAGACGAAAGCCGATATAAGTATAGTTGACGTCAGGCGAAAATCTGTGGAAAAAGCCTACACGAGCATTGTTCTCATTATTGATAAAACTACCCCCGCGAGAAATCCTTTCTGTTCCTTCAACAACTGCACCCTCAGTAAACCAGTCAAAGCTCCATTCCCATACATTACCATTCATATCATATAAGCCTAGCGCGTTACTTGTTTTTGTACCAACATCTTTCATAGCTTCTTTCTCATTTTCAAATTTTTCTTTATAGGCAGCCTCAATGGGAAGTCTGCTTCTCGTATAGTTATTTTTTCCTCTTTTATATCTCGATACGCTTCGCTACTCGATATAAATTCTTAATATATTTAAAATAATCGTTTTTTATCCTGTATAATATGTTTCATCTGCGCATACTAATATGTAAACAAAATACATTTTTTATAATCTTTAAGAGCCTGACCCCTCGATACAGCATTTTGCTTCGCAAAATCCCACCGCCTTCGGCTAGCTGCGCTTGCGGGACAGGCTCTTATTTTCTACTATGGTACCTTCAAAATTTCATATCAATTAAGAACCTGCCTCGAGTGAATCGGCTTTCAGCCGATTTGTATCGCAACGACGCAAGTCGTTCACTTGAGTTAGGCTCAGGTAACAGGCTCCCATTCAAAATTCAATACTTGTTCCTCGCATCCCTACGGGGTACGAGCAAGACGGAAGCCCATACTGCTGTATTCATAAGAAGGAGAGCTGTAATACACATAACCAACTTGCAAAGCAGTCGCAAGACTATTCCATCCGCCCCCGCGTAACATGCGGTCAGACCCAAATGTATACCAATCCAAAGTCCACTCCCAAGCATTACCGCTCATGTCATATATACCAAGAGCATTTGGGATTCTTGTAGCTACAATATGAGAAATGCTGCCAGCATTTACTGCATACCAAGCCACCTCGCCAGTAGGCGCCACGTTATTATGATCAGCAGTTGCCCCGCTGGCATAATTGCCGGGATAATATTCATTAGCGTCGAGAATATCGCCGTCTGAATTAATATCTGCAATATATCTGGCCGCAAGCTCCCATTCGTTATTTGTCGGTAATCTGAAACCTTTAGCATTGGGGTTATAATATGGATTATCAAAACTACCGGGAGCGCTGTTGACACTTGAACCGTATAATCCATCTTCCGAACTTCTTATAGGTGTTGTATAAGCAGCATCGACTGTATAGACGACGGTGTATGAAGTTCCATTTTGAGCGTTGTAATACTCGGTCAATGCATTGCACCATACGATAGCGTCACGCCAATTGACACAAGTGACCGGACTCTGATTATTGCCCACAGCCGCACCGCCACAAGCGCTTGCATCACCACCCTGATGGCCTGAATTCGCAAATTTATAGAGAGAGCCGCCATCAGCTCTAACCCCTCCTCCTGCATCTGTTTTCGCCCATATATAAACTTCATACCAAAGTTCATAAGTTACCTCGGTTTCGGCGATTAAATAGGCGGCGGCAACTGTTGCCGTTGTCGCTACATCTTGAATGGTATCGCCATTAATATCGCCATTGTCATCAACGCCCGTAGAAAAGGTTTTTGGCGGTACATAACGCATATTATAATTAACGCCTACTGAGTAAGTTACCTGATCTTTGACAACCGGTGTGCTTGATGTTTCTAGTACTGTAATTGTAAAAACTTTGGTTTCAAATACGCTATTTTTTTCGATTGTCGCCGTTAGAGTAACTGTAACATCGCCCGTTAAAGTAAGCGGCTGTAAAACTGTTGCCGTACCAGCTATAATACTTACAGCGTCTCTATCGCTTGACCAGCTTATTGTCGTGCCGCTTGAACCGCTTGTAGGCACGCTAAAGCTTTGAGTTACCGCCGTATTGTCGTCGCCCGTTCCAAACATAAAATCGCTAAAATCAAGAGCCGCTTTATCGGCAGATACAGACTCTGCGTCGGTCTGCGGCGTTTCAAGTACGGTTATCTGAAAAGTTTTGGTCTCTGTGACGCCGTTTTTCTCAATTGTCGCCGTAAGCGTGACAACGGCGTCGCCCGCGCCAAAGACAGG
>Ga0224501_10001076_pt1 | contig 20944 bp, 18 predicted proteins | sample SF_Oct11_sed_USG_4_FD_169105 | JGI IMG/M metagenome (GOLD analysis project Ga0224501, IMG submission 169105) | Sediment microbial communities from San Francisco Bay, California, United States - SF_Oct11_sed_USGS_8_1 | ecosystem: Environmental > Aquatic > Marine > Sediment | place: USA...
GCTGGCCTTCTCCAGAAAAGAAGTTCTGAAGAAGAAGCCCCTGAACTTCAACCGGTTTATTGAAGAACAGATAAGCCTGCTCAAACGGGTGATCAGGGCCGATATCGACATTGAATTTGATAAACTCGATGACAGGGCCGTAGCCGAGGTTGATCCGAACATGATGGAGCAGATATTCGTCAATCTCTGCCTCAATGCCCAGGATGCCATGCCGGAGGGAGGGCGGCTCAGGGTGGAACTAAGCAAGTACCACACCGACCCGGAATTTTTCAAAACACATTCCTGGGCCAAGGCGAGCGAATACATCATCATAAAACTGCAGGACAACGGATCGGGGATGCCCGAGGAAGTGCAGGAGCATATCTTTGAACCGTTTTTCACCACCAAGGCCCCCGGCAAGGGAAGCGGACTGGGACTGGCCATGGTCTATGGCATTGTCCGCCAGCACAAGGGAATGATAACCGTAAACAGCACTTTGGGAGAGGGCTCAACCTTCACCATCTATCTGCCCAGCGACACCCAGGACGAAGAGGTTCAAGCTGATGAGGATGTTGTGGTGCAGACCAGCCTGGAAGGACACGAGACCATTCTGGTTGCCGAGGATGAGCCGGAGGTGCACGACCTGCTGGTCTCCCTGCTGCGGAACAAGGGTTATCATGTGATCCAGGCCCGCGATGGCATGGAGGCCCTGGAAGCCTTCAACCAGAACCAGGACCGGATAGACCTGGCGCTGCTGGACATGGTCATGCCTAAGATCAACGGAAGGCAGTTATACGAACATTTCATCTCCCACAAGCCCGGACTGAAGGTGATCTTCAGCACCGGATATGCATCCGAATTTTCTGACCGGGAAGAACAATTCGAGGAGGGCGATGTGCCCATGCTGCGGAAGCCGTATTCGACCACCGACCTGCTGCAGGCCCTTCGCAAAACACTTGATAAGGCAGGCGAAACGGAACAATCCCTGGGTGGAGACTCCGAGACCAAGTCCGATATCAGCCCCGGCATGGATTGACAGCGGCTCCGGGGTCTATGGAGGACAGGGTGTTTTGCCGGATGGTTAAAGGACGTTATTACTAACACCTTATGGCGAAACATATTCGGCTATGGTTTTCGGCTATGCACTTTTGACTATGTTCTTTTGACTATGTTCTTTTGACTATGTTCTTTTGACTATGTTCTTTTGACTATGTTCTTTTTCGAAAGGACGCCCCACCGGGTCATCCCGGTTTGACTCTCTGCGCAAGCCAAAGCACTCTGATGAAAAACAGCGGATTGAAAGCAGGTTTGTCTAGGAAATGGATGGTCGGCCTGGGAGTTTTTATCCTGGGAGGACTGGCGCTGGCCGCCGTGGTGGCCTCACAGAGCGTCCCCCGTGGCATCCCCGGCCCCGGAGCGGCGGTCATCGGCAGCCCGGCCAAGCGGCCTGGTGCCGAAACCGATTTCAAAAAGCCCACCCGCAAGATAGAAGAATATGAGTATGTGATCTTCTTCGACGAAGAACTGACCCACGACCAGCAAATCTCGGTTTTCAGGAACATACCGGGTGTGGAATACATCGAGGACGGATTTTACCAGGGAGTGGTGGTGGTGGCCATCCGGCCCGAGGGAGATCAGCGAAACGCCATCATCAGGGAGCTCAAGAAGCACTCCGAGGTCATAACCGTGCTCAAGGCCACCGAGGACATGATCTGTCACTGAACCGCCACCGCGCCGCTGGGGTGGCTCCGGGGGGAGCATTTATTTTGCGGCGGGCCGGGACGGTTGGCACCAGCAGCCAGACCCACAGCAGCCAGAACCACAGCAGCAAGAACCACAGTGCTATAATTTCAGTGCAGTGACTTCAGTGCAGTGACTTCAGTGCTATGACCCCAGCAGACGGCGCACTCCCTCCGCCATATATTCCGGATCGGAATTATGGGGAAAGGTGAACCGCAGCCGGCCTTCCTGATCCACCAGGAACACGAAGGCGCTATGGTCGATCAGGTATCCCAGTTCACCGCCCACCTGCCGGCTCTTGTAGCGCACCTTGTATTTTCGGGCGGCCGCGGCGACCTGCTCCTCCGTGCCGGTCATCCCCACGAAGCGCTCTCCGAAATACTCCAGGTATCCCTTCAGGTGCTCCGCCGTATCCCGGCCCGGGTCCAGAGTGACAAACATGAACCGCAACCGGTCTCCTGTTTGGGGCAGCAGCCTGTCCACGCCGACCATGGAGGAAAGCATGGTGGGGCAGATATCCGGGCAGTGGGTGTACCCGAACCCTACCAGCAGCACCTGGCCCCGGAAGTCCTTGAGGGATGAGGGCCGGCCTTCATGATCCTGCATGGCGAAATCCCCGCCCTTGTCATCATAAAAGCGAAGGTTCAGGTTCTGGTATTTTTCAGGCTGAGACGCGGTTTTTCCCCCCTGGGAATTCGCAGCCGTCGCGCGGGCGGCCATTCCCAGAAAGTACTTCAGCGCCTCGGGGGAATCCCATTGCCGGGCGCCCAGGGCCCGGCCATGGATGTTGCCGTCGTGATCCACCACTATCGTGGCCGGAAAGTTCTTCACTCCATAACTGCGGTAAACATCGCCCTTTTCATCCAGCGCTATGGGAAAATCATATCCCTTGTCCTTGAGGAAGGCCTCGATCCGGGAGCGTTTGTCCATCACGTTAACCGCCAGCAGAATGAAGTTCTGCCCGCCCAGGGTCTTGTGCAGGTTCTGCAACTGGGGGAACTCCTCCAGGCAGGGAATGCACCAGGTGGCCCAGAAGTTCAGCACCACCACCTTTCCCTTCAGCTCGGACATTGTCCACTCACGGCCGTCCAGCCCTTTCAGCGAGAAATCCGGAGCGCGGGTTCCCGGCGCTTCCGGTTCAATGGCGAAGGGTTTCAGTTTGGTCTCCCGGCCGCCTTCACCGCCCGCGGCCAGAACCGGAGCCAGCCCCCACCCCATGAACAGAGCCCAGACCACAAGACTCACGGTCAACAGGATCCCGGTCAAACGGGCCCCGGAAAAAAGAGCACTGAAAAAACGAGCACCGGAATAAAAAGCCTTATGAAACCGCCTCATATCAAATCCCCTGATTTGAATATCTTGTACCCGACAAGGCTCAGGAGCCAGCCCAGCAACATGGGATATGCCTGTGCGAACACCATGAACCCCTTCACTCCCAGCTTGTCCTGAATCACCAGGGCTGTGGGCCCCAGCACACTCATCTCCGGATCGAAGAGCATGATCGCCGCCAGCCGGAAATCCTGCAACGGATTCAGCAGCGCCAGCATGACCACCGTGTTCTCGCCCACATGCTGGCGTATCAGCACCCCGATGAGGATTATGTCGATGAAGAACAGGGACACCAGCCACACCAGGAAGCCCAGGCCCAGGCCCACCTCCAGGCGGCGCACCATGGTGGATATGAGAATCCCGAAGCCCATGTAGCACCAGCTGAGCGTACCCAGCAGCAATGAATAATATCCCAGCAGGGCCCATGGAACATCGAAGCCCTTGAGAGCCCCCCACAGCGCCGCGGCGAACATGGTGAGCGTAACCGGGATGAAGATCACCACGAAGCGCCCCAGCAGTTTGCCCCAGTAATACGCGGCCAGGGGGATGGGCAGGGAGAGCAGGTATTCCATCACATTGTTTTCCTTGTCACCCACCACCGTGCGCACCATGGTAATCAGCACGAATATGGGCAGAATGGCCACCGCGAGCTGGATATAAGTCAGCAGCAGCCGCCCCAGGCCGGTGAATCCCATCACCTGCGACTCGGTGATGCGCAGGGTGAACAACAGCAGCACCGCACCACCGAAAATGAACAGATAGGTGAAAAACCAGCGGGCCCGCAGGGACTCCTGGATTTCCGTTTGAACCATCAACAGCAACGCTTTCATCTGTTCTCCCTGTTTGGAATTCCGCTTTGGCCGCGGAGAATTTCCTGTCTGACCTGCTCAAAACTCATTTCGCCATACCCCGGTTCCGCCGAGGCTCCGTATCCATAGCCCGAAGGGGTTTGCAGGCCCTTCTTCCAGGTGGCCCGGCTGGGCTCAAGCCAGCGGTCGGCCTGGGTGTCGCGCACCCAGATGCGCGCCTGATCCTTCCAGGGCCTGTCCGCCAGCCAGATCACCAGACCCCCGATATCATCAAACTTGTGGGCCCGCCCGCCGGGCTCAACGGCCTGGGCCGCAAAACGCCGGTCACTGATAATCATCCCGCTTTTTTCGCCGATATCCCGGTCCCAATGGACCTTGGCCGGCCCCTGGCCCGAATCGCCCCAGCACCCCGGGAGCAACAGTGCCATCAACAACAGTGCTATCGGCAAGAGTGCAATCGGCAACAGCGCCACCTGCATGGGCGCCACCGGCAGCACAGGCACTCCTGTCCGGGAGGCGGCATTATCATTAATTGGTATTCGCACTGAGGCCATTATTGTTCACGGATTCCGCCCGGGGGAGCGCCCGCCGAAAAGCATAAAGGCCGCCCCGTTGTTGGCAAACTGGACACACCGGGCTACTTCCGGTTCTTCCTGCCCCCTTTCCCGGTTTTTTCCTTGTGGTGCAGCACTTCGCTCACGGGGCTGTCCAGCACGATCTTCCCGCAATCCATCTCCGTTACGCGGCTGATAAGATGGCGTATTTCATCCACCCGGTGGCTGCTGAGAAGCATGAAGGTTTCGCTGGCCGAGTCGTTCAGGTGCTGATAAAGGGCCTCCCGGCCCTCGGGGTCCAGGTTGGCCGCGGGTTCGTCCATTATCAGTATGGAGGGCCGGCGGGCCAGCGCCAGGGCAATCAGCACCTTTTGCTTCATTCCTCCCGACAGCTTGGAAAACACCTGCCGGCCGTGCTGTTCGATGTCCAATCCGAGCTTGTTGGCGGTCTCAATCACCGCCCCCAGGGAGTCTTTTCCGTTGAGACCGGTGGACAGGGCCACCAGTTCCGCCACGCTCATCTGGAGCGGGGGCGGGTGCTGGGGCACAAATCCGGTGCGTTCCAGCACCTTAAGCCTGTCCTTGCGGGGGTCCATGCCAAAGATGTTGATCTGGCCCTCGTAGCCGAGTTGCCCCAGCAGACAGCGGATCAGGGTGGTCTTGCCGGCGCCGTTCTGACCCACCAGGGCCACCCGTTCGCCTATCTCAAAGGATATATCCAGCCCATCCAGCACCTTCTGGCGCCCGAAGGATTTGCATAACCCTTTTATCGCTACTTTTTCACTGCTCATGCCTGCCTTGGTCCCATGGTTGCCCCGGATTCCTCCAACAGATTCAATCAGATGATCTTATCCAGGTATCTCATTTTAAAATTCAGCGCGCCATCATGACATGCGTCAACGCATTCACCGCAACGAGTGCATTCACCGGAAAGAACATACTCCCCCTGGCCGCGGTTTACCGTGTCCGCCAGCACAAAAGGCACCATGCACACCTTCTGGCACTCCTTGCAGTTTGAGCAGCTTTGCTGATCCCACTTGATCTTGAAGGGTGAAATCCTGCCGATGAAATTGTAGGTGGTACCCACCGGACAGATATAGCGGCACCAGAACCGCTTGCTGTACATGACCTCAATGATCAGCAGGGCCAGAATTATGAACATTCCCGCCCAGCTGCCATATACGAAAAACCGGGTGAGCAGCCCCGGAGGCGAGAAGGTTTCATAAATCGTGTAGCCCGAGCCCAGGGCCAGCACCAGGAACAGCAGCCAGATCACATATTTCAGCTTGTAATCGAAGTTGCGGTTCTTCACCTTTTTGGCGGCCGACAGGCGATCGCGCAGTTTGTCGGCCAGTTCGGCCAGCAGGTGGTAGGGGCAGACCCAGGAGCAGAACGTCCGGCCGCCGAAAAGCAGATAAAACCCGCCGATGGTCAGGGTGCCGATCACCAGGTTCACCGGAACATGCTGGGTGGCCAGGGCAATCTGCATGGTCGCATAGGGGTCGGCCAGGTGGAAGCCCAGCAGGCGCGAGCCGCTCAGGGTTCCCTCCAGCACCTGGATGTCCGCGTAGTAGGACAGGAAGAACAGCAAATTGATGCCGATCAGCACCGCCCAGCGGATATTGCGGATGCTGTGGATATGAACCCCTTCCTTGCGCAGGGTCTGTGTTCTTTTTCCCGGGCCTCTCATGCCGCACCTTCCTTCCAGCGCAGCCTGGGAACGATGGTTATGGCCGGCTCACTGGTGGGGCACTTTTCCTCGCAGACCCCACAGCCCACGCAGGTTTTCTGCACCACCGGCTCCTTGTACTCCCTGCCTTGTGAATCCTTGCGCGGCTCGAAAACGATGGGACCCATTCCCTTGATGGGGCATTTATCCAGGCAGATGGTGCAATCCTCGCCCTTGATGGCCAGACATATTTCCGGCTTGCTCAGCACGGCCAGTCCCATTTCGGCGTCCTTGCCCTCGGAAAGAGCATGATCCAGGGCTCCGGTGGGGCAGGCCAGCACGCAGGGCAGTCCCGCGCAGAGTACACAGGCTCCCTCGCGGGGAACAATATATGGAGTTCCCACACCAAAGCCGTTTTGCAATCCGTCCAGCATGACCACCTGCGGGGGACATACCTGAAGACACTGCCCGCATTTGATACAGGAAGCCAAAAACTGGGTTTCGTTCACCGCACCGGGTGGGCGGAGTTTATCCTTTGCGGGACGCAGGATGGGCACGGAGCCAAACCCCAGCGCCAGACCGCCTCCCACCACCGCCAGGGACAGCCGGATGAACTTCCGGCGCCCCGGTGTAAATTTCACCTTGGCATCACTCATATTGCTGCTTCCACTCTAAATTGTTGGTTTTCTTCCCCTGGTCGGCCCCGCTCAACACGCCCTTTTGAATATGGATTGTGCCGTCCGCTTTTCGGTTCACCGCTTCAGGCCCTCCTGATTGAAAACGGGCCGGTGGTCCTCCATGATCAGTCTGGGCTCAGTAAACGGCACCAGCCGCGCCAAAAAGTCCAGAAAGGTAAACACCGGCGACCCGTAAAAGAACTTCACCGCCGGGAAATCCATCCAGAGCTGATCCATGTAAATCCTTTCCTGGTGCGGCGTATCTCCGATGCCGTCCCGGTCCCGGTCAAAGCCCTGGTAGTCGCTCCAGTAGTTCCCCTCGAACAGGTTTTCCAGAGCCGTGCCATTGCCCCGCACGCTCACATTGTGAATATTGGAGTAAATGCTGTTGTTCCGTATTTCGTTGCCGCTCCAGTCGCTGTGGAACACGATGCCCTGCACATTATATGATATGTCGTTGTTTTCGATGCGGTTGATCAGTTCATCGTCAAAGGGCGACATATCCAGATAGATGGCAGTGGCGCAATAAATCAGGCGGTTGTCCAGGATGGTCATGCCGCTGGATTCCTTCATGCCGATGCCCATGCCGGTGCTGCCCAGCGAATTGAATATGTTGTTATTCTGGATCAGCCCGTCCTTGCTGTACATGAGAAAGATGCCCACGGCGTTGTGCCGGTAGGTATTGCCCAGCACCCGGTTGGAATCGGCGTACATGAAATGCAGTGAGTAGCGGTTGTTCCAGCCCTGGTTGTTCTCGATCAGGTTTTTGTTGGAATACCACATCACGAAATCGCGTGAATCGAATATCCGGTTGTTTCGGAAGGTATTGTTGTGGCTGGCCCATACCTTGATGCCGTCCCCGCGCACGCCCAGGTCCAGATCCAGGGATGATATATCGTTGTCTTCTATCAGATTGTGATGGGCCTCCCGAAGGTCCACCCCGAACAGGGTGTTCCTGATCCGGTTTCCTTCCACCCGGTTGTTGGCCGAGCGGAGCCTGATCCCCGAATCAATCTGGTCATGGCTTTCACCGGAGTTGATGATGGTCAGGTTCCTGAGGGTGACACCGTCGGCCTCCACCAGAAACACCGTTCCCGTGCCCCGGTTGTCCACCACCGCCTGCCGCTTGTTGCCATCAATGGTGATGGGACGGTTGATCACCACCGGCCCCAGATAATGACCGGGCTCCAGGAGCAGGGTTCCGCCATCGGCGGTTTTGTCCACCAGTGGTTGCAGGAGCATGGGCGGCCCCGACTGCTGACCCGGCTGCTTACCCGGCTGCTGCGGGGGGGACTGCTCCTGGGCCGGAGCCATTACAGGGGCAGAAAGCAGCAACAGTTGAAACAGCAACAACAGCCGCAGGAGGGCCGGGCTGGTGCCCGGCCGCCGCCAGGGTGCAAGGGGGCGAATCTGCCCCCTGACCGGACGAAACACGGCCATCAGCCTTTTCACGCGCTGGACAGCCATGCGAAACCTCAATGAAAGATACTTTGTGTTGGAATAAACCATCGGACCGGCTCCGCCGGGCTGCACCGGCGGAACTATCGGCCTTTGGTCCGGAGACAGACCGGAATCAGGCGGCTTGCCGAAGCGTCCCTGAAAAACGAACGCTCCGGCAGCTGGTATGACACGCGGCCGCTTCCGGCCGGACTGGCACAAATATTACAAAAACAAATCAGCGCTGTGCGCCCCCGATCAATGCTTTACGTTCTTATAGATCGGGTTGGTCTTCAGCTCGTCAAGATTCCTCTTGTGGTTGGGAGTCTTGAGCCGGGCGACATAGTCGGCCACTGCGATGAAGTCCTCATCGGAGAATTCATTCACCTGCTTGACCATGTCCGGGTTGGCGTTGCGGCGCTTGCCGTCCCTGATCCACTTGAGCTGGCGGATGATATAGTCATAAACCTGCCCGCCGATAAGGGGGAATGAGTCCTTGATGCTGCCCTCGCCGGTTTCCTTGTGGCACTTGACGCAGTTCACCTTGTACAGTTCCTCGCCTCTTTTCAAAAGCTTGCCATCGCCGGTGGGCGGATCGGGGTTCATGGGCAGGGTGGCGATATAGGCCACCACATCAGCCAGGTCCTGTGCTCCCTCGATCTGAATAGCGAAGGGGTACATGGTCGGGTTGTCCCGGTTACCAGCGCGGATGTCCGCAATCTGCTTGATCAGCACCGAGGTGTGTTGTCCGGCCAGCATGGGGAATGTTCCGGCGGGGTCTCCCCAGGCAGTGGGCAGGTGACAGGCCGCGCAGACCTGATAGATATCGTAGCCGTTTTCCGGATCGCCCTTCAGCTCAAGAGCATCCAGGGCCTCCTTAACTTTGGAGCCCCACTTGGCACCTTCCGCGAAAACACTTTGGGCCATGACGTTTGCGGAACCCGCAAAAATCATCAGGCTCAAAACAACCAACCCTTTGCTAAACATGTTCTTCATTTCTGTACCTTGGTTTTTCTTTCGTTTTTGGATGTTCGCCCCTTTGTTTAAGCCCGACCCTTAAAACTTGGGCAGGGTGGAAAGCCACTTGGAAATAGCCTCCATCTCGGCATCGGTAACCAGGTGCATCACACCCTTCATGGCCGCGGAGTTTCCATTGCTGCGCTTGCCGGACTTGATATCCTTCATCTGGTTGAGCAGATAGATTTCATTCTGCCCGGCCAACCGGGGATAAACAGGCATCAGCGGAGTCTTGGCATCAGGGCCATGACAGGCAATGCAGGTTTTGGTCTTGTAGAGGTTGGCGCCATCCTGGGCAAACACCGGCTGGGTGCTCACCAGGAAAAGCAATGAGGCCGCCAGGACCAGAAGCATTGTTGTGATTGCTTTTTTCATCGTCGACAATTTCCTTGTTCAGTTTGGTTTGCAGCGAAGCAGCACTCCGCCGGTTCAACGCACGCTTTTGGCATCACGAACGTTATTTTAAAAACATATGGGCGGGCATCAGCCCTGATCCATCTCCCGGATCACCCTGCGCTTTATCAGAACGGCCAGCAGCAAGGCGATAAACGCAATCAGTAAAACATAAAATCCGGTGGTAGGGTAGGAATGGGTGCCGAACTGGGCCACCTTCCCATCACCGAATACCGTGGGCATGAACGGTTTGATGTCAAAGGCCCTGGTTTCCATAAGGTTATGGCCGAACCAATATAACCAGTAGGAATACCAACCCACAAAATAGACTGGCATCAGGGCCGGCCCCAGACCGAACAGCCACCACACCGGGCCGCTGTAAAAATAGAACACAGCCAGGGAGGCAAAGAATGCCAGATAAATCAAGGGAACCATCTTTCGAACAAACGGGGCACCCACTTCCATGGGATGCATGCCGATATAGTGATTGATGGTGTTCATCTCGGTTACCTCCCCGGTGAACCGGGTCAGGTTGAAATATACGGGAATGCCGTAGGGAAAGGCGGACTTGGGATATTGCGCCGATTCCAGTGACACCAGCCAGATGGGCATGGAGTGATATCCGCCCAGGAACGCGCCCAGGGTCTTGTCATCCATTTTGACTGTTTCCATGTCCCAGCGGCTGGAGCGGTCGTACTCGTCTTCCTCCTCCCCGCCCTCACCTTCTTCATGAGCATTTCCATGCTCCTCACCTTCCTCGCCCAGGGGCTTTACCGAAAACATGGAAAACGGCTGGTAGGATTGATTGATTTCCAGTTCATACCCTTCAGGGGGCTGATATTCAAAAAACACCCCCATCACATAGGAGGCCAGCAGGGCCAACGCTCCGACTATGGTCAGTATCTTGGAAAGCCGGAGTCTTTTAAGGGAATCTTCGTTTGATGAAAGGCTTTGATTTGTCATGATAGAGCTACTCTGGTTGATTTTTCAAACTCGCAAAAACTTGTTCTTTTAACCTGCCGGTACCGCAGCTGCTTTCCGCTGATAGCACAGGCAAATGATCCGAAATCAAGATGTTTTGTCAAACCTGATGAACCCCGGGTACTGGCGAGATACGCATCAAGCAGGCAATCCGGCACATCTGGCTGGCTTTTCCCTGGTCAGCCGGGGTCTCCGTCCCGGCAACTTGCGTGTTAAGGAGAAGCCAAAACTAACGCCGAATCTGGTACTTACCCGCATTTGGAACAATGCCCTGGCGGGAGAGTCTTTGCACAAACAGCCTGCCGGACCAGGCCCGGGACTGTCCATAGGTACTGCTCCTTTATCCTTATGTACTTCCAGGCCCCTCTGTTTTCCCTGCCCAAAACGCGCCGGGTCGAACCCGGCAAAGCAAACTTGTGTTGAACCATCCTCCGACCACCGGGGGGCGGCCGGAGGATTTGCGGTCACTGCTGAGGCGGCTTACTCGCCGTCCACCATCTTCTTGGCGAAGATGCCCCTGCTGGCGCATTTCACCAGGTACTGCCAGGCATATTCCTCATAGCCGAAGGCGTTTTTGAAATCGCCCTTCTTGGCATATTCGGCAGCCTTTTGCCGCGGTTCGAAGTGCCCTTTGAACTGCTCCACGGCATCGAAAAACTGGTCAGCCGCGTCCTGGTTCTGCACTTCGCCTTCCTTCTCGATATGGGTGGCCAGCTTTACCGCCTTGCCAACCGTATCCTTACCATCGCAAATATTCGAGCCCTTGGGAGCGATCTTGGGGCAGACATACTCAATGACGCCCGCGATCACCCCGATGGTCTCATCGTTCACCTTTTTCTTTTCCTCGTACTTTGCCTTGAAATCCTCTTCGGCAAAGACAGTGGAGGCAGAAAAAGCAAGAACAGCGAGGAGCAGCACTCCCCATTTTGCAACTATGGAAAGACTGATGTTCTTCATGGCTTTTCCTCCATCACACTCAAGGTTTAACCAGCAGATATCCCATCATCTCCAGGTGCAGCGCCGAGCAGAACTCGGTGCAGAAGAACGGATAGACGCCTTCCCTGTCAACTTTGAAACGGAAGGTGTTTGTTTCTCCGGGCTCCAAACTGGCGTTGATGTTCATATTGTCAATAGTGAACCCGTGCACTTCATCCTGTGCACGCTCAAGGTTAGAAATGTGCCAGATGATGTTGTCACCTTTCTTGACCTCGATGACTTCAGGCTCGTAGTGGCTGCGGATGGCCGACATATAGACGGTTACCGTATTACCCTTGCGCTCAACGCGCTGGGTGCCGGGAGCAACGAAGTGCTTGAAGGACTTCTTGCTGAAGCGCTTGATGGGCTTGAGCTTATCGGCCTTGATCATGACCGCGTAGTGCGGCTCACCCAGGGGCAGAGGCATGTCGTACAGCAACTGCATCTTCCTGCCGGTGGTGATGTCGATCAACTGGTGGTTCTGCGGATGCAGGGGGCCGACCTGGACGAAGCGGTCGATCGCCAGCTTGTTCAGGGCGATCAGGTAATTTCCGTCAGGGCTGACCGTATCGCCTTCCGCGGCGACCAGGTGTCCGATGTTGTAATGTATGGGGATCTTCTCCACAACCTTCAGGTTGAGGTAATCCCAGCGCACCACGGTGGATTCCACGTACAGGGATGTGTACACGATGCCATTGGCGGAATCATACTGGGTGTGCAGGGGCCCCAGGCCCACGTTCACCTGACCATGGATGGAGCTCTTCAGGTCAAGTATGGGGATGCCGTAGGGATCCGTGCCGGCGAACTTCTTGGCTTTGATCTGGCTTTGGATCTTGGCGAAGTCATACACGGTGGTGTGGGTGTCCAGCTTTCCGGAGACGATGATGTACTTGCCGTCCGGGGACACGTCGTTGCCGTGGGGGCTCTTGGGCTCGGGAATCAGAACCAGAGCGTTGGCGGCCACCATGTCTTTTATGGAGATCACGGGGAAGCCGTTGATCTTCTTGAACTTCTTGGCCTTGAAGAGCTTCTCGGCTTCTCTCCAGTTAACTACGTGCATATAGTCGGTGTCTTTTTCCGACTGGCCGGCCTCGTTGGGCAGCTTGTCGCTGAACTCCTTGAGGGAACCCTTACCGTAACCACCCTGATAGCGCTCTGAGTTGAACGAGTTGATGAACATCCAGCCTTCGGAAGCCTTCTTGCCGAAGTCGGAAATGTCCTGATGGTACGGAGGCAGTTCAATTGCAAAGGACTGGCTTTGATCAATCCGGCCCTTCTTGCGGTCGAACTTCCAGTAGGTGTAACCGCCCCGGTACTTTTCGTTGTACTGGGTCAGAGGCACATACTTGTCCTCGAACGGGGCCGCATACTGGGCCGCCTCACCGACGTAATCGGTGTTGGTGTTCACAAACGCGCCACCGTGGTTGGACTTGAAGATCGGGTTGCTGACGATCTGCACCGTGCTGAAGGTCTTCAGGTCGATCACGGCAATACGGGGGTTGGCCTTGTCGTTGATGAACAGGAACTGGCCGTCGTAATCACCGTTGGTCTCTGAAAGAGAGGGATGGTGCGTATCACCCCAGGTAATATCCTTGCCGTACTTCTTGCCTTGGGCCAGGATTTCCATGGACTCGTCATCACCATACCCATAGCCCTGCCAGGGCTCCGGGGTAAACACTGCGATGTACTTCAGAATCCGCATCGAGGGAACGCCGTAAACGATCACCTGACCGGATTGCCCACCTGATGAAAACACTACGTATTCATCCTTTTTTCCGGTGGGATGGTATGTTTTTGCAGCGGCAACGATATCCTTCTGGGTCAGCCCGCGGGCTTTCATGACCTCATCCAGGTCCTGGGCAAAGCCAGCCTGGGCCACGCCCACCAGGAACGCGACCAATACCGTCAACCGCATGAATTTCTTTAAATTCATAGTACTCCTCCTCCTCCTCTCGTTTATTGACAGGAGCTACAAGCCCTCCGCGTGACGTCACCGACCTGCGCATCAGCGGATCTGACGGGCTTACGTTAACACCACCATCTGTTTTCCCTTTATTTGCTTCACGACCTTACTTCACCACATACCTTCAGTCGGGTGCTCCGCCGACCAAGACGGCCCACCCTGCTGACCAGCCCGTGATCCGTCCGCCAGGCGGCACGAAGGCACGGGGTGTTCAATCCGAAAAGCCAGCTCCTGCAAATCGCAAATCTGACTGCACTTCTGCCAGCCTGTGCGCTGGCTGAATCGTGGCTTCATGTGCCAACAACGCCAGCATGCCAAGCCGGGTGTGCCAGGACTTCGCGGTTTCATGCCCCCATCCTGCTTATTCACGGACGGTCACACACTTTTTCCGCTCTGTTGTCTGACGACCCTTTTCGGTGCCATAACACAATATTATGGATGTCCACAGGGAAAATATGATCAATGTCATACGATTTCCACAGGCTGTACAATGCCGGAAAAAATGACAGGAATCAACACTGGGAACACCTCCGGGAAAATTTTTATCCCGCTCAGACCGATAATCAATTTCAAAAGGAACAACATGAAAAGTTTTCGCAGGGAGCTGACGCTCAATATACCCCGGCGCATGGGATTCCAGAACATCACCCCCCAGGTGGAGGCCGCGCTGAAAGAAAGCGGCATCAAAGAGGGGCTGCTGCTGGTAAACCCCCTGCACATCACGGCCTCGGTATTCATAAACGATGACGAGCGGGGCCTGCACCACGACTACGCCCAGTGGCTGGAACGCCTGGCCCCCCATGAGCCCGTATCCCAGTACCGGCACAACGACACCGGGGAGGACAACGCCGACGCCCACATGAAGCGCCAGCTGATGGGGCGCGAGGCCGTGGTGGCCGTCACGCAGGGCCGGCTGGACTTCGGCACATGGGAGCAGATCTTCTATGGCGAGTTCGACGGCAGGCGGGATAAACGCGTGCTCATAAAGATCATCGGGGAATAACCGCCCTGGCTAATCCAGGGCGGTGAGCTCGTAGCCGTCCTTGCCGTCACGCATGGCGAACCCCCGGGCGGCCAGTTCATCCCGCAGTTCGTCGGCCTGCTTGAAGTCCCGGGCCTGCCGGGCGGCCCAGCGCTTCTCCGCCAGGGCCCGCACCTCTCCGGGCACCTCCAGCGGGGCTGCCTCCAGCCGGGAAAAATCGAACAGACCCAGTGAAAGCACGCCCTCGGCAAATGCGGCCAGGGAAACCTTTTCCTCCGGGGCCACCTGTGAATCGCGCAGGGCCGTCCACAGCGTGGCCAGGGCCTTGGGGGTGTTCAGATCATCGGCCAGGTCTTCCAGCAGCTTTTCCTGCAACGGGGTCATGGATTTCCGGCTTTCGGCCTCCCGGAGGTCGCCGGGGGCGCCGCCGGCCTCCGCAATCAGCCGGCGCAGGCCTGTCAGGGCTGTATCCGCGGCCTTCAGGGCCTCGAAGGTGAACGTGAGGAACTTGCGGTAGTGGTTGTTGAGCACCAGATACCTGTAGGCGGCGGGCTCGTAGCCTTTATCCACCAGGGTCTGCAACCCGATGAAGTTGCCTTCCGATTTGCCCATGCGGCTGCTTTCCCCCAGCACCAGGTGCTCGCCATGGAGCCAGTAGCGCACGAAGGGCTGCCCGGTGGCGGCCTCGGACTGGGCGATCTCGTTGGTGTGGTGCACGGGGATGTGGTCCGTGCCGCCGGTGTGTATGTCGAAGGTTTGCCCCAGGTATTTCATGGACATGGCGGAGCATTCGATGTGCCAACCGGGAAACCCCCGCCCCCAGGGGCTGTCCCACTCCATCTGACGTTTGCTGTCCGGCGGGCTGAACTTCCACAGGGCAAAGTCGGTCTTGTTGCGTTTATCCCCCATTTCCACCCTTGAGCCCTCCTGCAGGCCCTCGGCCCTGAGCCGGGCCAGCTTGCCATAATCGGGCAGCCTCGCCGTATCGAAGTATATGCCGTCTGCGGTGCTGTAGGTGAAGCCGCTTTTTTCCAGGTCCTGGATCATGGCGATCTGTTCGGGGATATGCCCGGTGGCCCGCGGCATATCCGGCGGAACCTCGATGTTCATCCGCTCCAGGTCCCGCAGGTAGAGCCGGGTGAACTCCTCGGCGATATCCCAGATGCTGCGGCTGGAGCGCCGCGCCGCCAGTTCCAGCTTGTCCTCGCCCTCATCCGCGTCCGAGGTGAGGTGTCCCACATCCGTAATATTGATGACATGGCGCACCTGGAAGCCCAGCCGGCGCAGGGTTTTCTTGAGAATATCCGGAAAGACATAGCTGCGCAGGTTGCCGATATGGGCCTCTGCATAAACTGTGGGCCCACAGGTGTAGATTCCCGCGTGGCCCGGCTGCAAGGGCGCAAAGACCTCCTTGCGGCGGGTAAGGGTGTTGTACAGGGTAAGTTCCATCGCTGCTTCCGGTATGAATCAATTGAATAACTAAAAACCCCAGGCATCCCGGCTGAATGCCATTCCTGGCAGCCCATGCCATTCCTGGGCAGCCCATGCCATTCCTGGGCAGCCCATGGTTATCCTGTCATTTTGTGAAGCATGGTGACAAGGGGGAACCGGGCCCGGAGCAAATACCGGAACGGTCGGCAGGCTGGCTGGCTGGCAGGCTGGCTGGCTGGCAGGCCGGCAGCGGTCATGACACAGAAACCCGGGCGGCTCATTCCTCCCTGTGCAGCGGAAGATCGAAGAAAAACCTGGTGCCCCTGCCGGGTTGGGTTTCAAAAGCGATCTGCCCCTGGTGGCTCTCCACGATGCTCTTGCAGATGCTGAGCCCCAGCCCGGTGCCCCCCTTCTTGCGGGTGTCGGTGGAATCGGCCTGCATGAATTTTTCAAAAACCCTGCTCTGAAAGTTCGGGGGAATTCCCGCGCCATGGTCTATCACTGAAACCCGCGCCATCTCACCGTTTTTCTCCAGTTCCACCTCGACCCGGTCACCGCTCGGGGAAAACTTGGCGGCGTTGGATATGAGATTGGCCATCACCTGCATGATCTTGTCGTGATCACCCAGCACCATGACCTCGCCGGGGTCCCGGGTCACCTCCAGTTTCACCCCGTACTTTTCGGCATAGCCCTGGTTGGCCAAAAGAGCCTTTTTCAAAAGCAGGGAAAGATCAAGGGGCTCCAGGTCGAACTCCATCCGGCCCGACTCAATCTTCTCGATATCCAGGATATCGTTGATCAGTCTGACCAGGCGCTCGCTGTTGTCGTGGGCGATGTTTACCATGGAGCCCATTTCATCGGGCATGGCCTCCTTATACAGGCCCTTGATCAGCCCCAGCGAACCCACGATGGAGGTGAGCGGTGTGCGCAACTCGTGGCTGACCACGGAAACGAACTCGTTTTTCAAGGTTTCCACCTTTTTGCGCTCGGTGATGTCCTGAACGATCCCCAGCATACGCGCCCCTTCCGCACGGACACCGGACTGCATTTCCCCGCGGATGATCAGCGTGCGCTCCTCTCCGTTGGGCCGCGTTATCCGCACCTCCCGGATGGGTTTTTCACCATTTTCCCGCACCTGATCAATCACCGCCTGGAATTTATCCCGGTCAGCCGGATGAATCCGCGATATGGTATCGGTAAGAGTGGGCTGAAAGGACTGCGGTTCCTCCCCCAGTATCCGGTATGTTTCGTCGGACCACTTGATAATATCCCCCGCCGGGTCCCATTCAAAGCTGCCCACATGGGCAATACGCTGGGCCTCGGCCAGGGACCGGCCTGTTTTTTCCAGGATATACTCGGTCTCCTTTTGCTCGGATATATCCGTGATTATGGCCAGCAGGGCAGGGCGGCCCTGATAGTCTATCTTCTGACCGGCCATTATCGCCCAGAAGACCTCTCCGTTTTTCCTCACCAGGCGCTGCTCGGTGTTGCTGATCATGCCGGTGCGCCCCAGCATCATCATGACCAGCTTTTCATCCTTTCTGTCGTAAAACAGTTCCTCCAGCCTGTTGTTCCCGGGTGATTCCTCCAGGGAAAACATCTTCAGCAGCCCCTGGTTGGCGTATATTATCTGACCGTCCTCCAGGCGGCTGATGAATATGGCAATGGAGGTGGTGGCCGCGATGGCCTGAAAGCGGGCCTCGCTTTCGCGCAATTCCCGCTCGGCTTCCTTGCGTTCGGAAATATCCCGCACCAGGCCGGTGAAGTAACGCATGCCCTCCACCGTGTACTGACTGACGGAAAGGTCCAGCGGAAAAATCGTTCCATCCTTCCTTTTTCCCGGCACCTCGCGCCCGATACCGATTACCTTGGGAGTTCCGCCACCCAGATAGTTGCGCAGGTAACTGTCATGCTGGGTGTGGTAGGGCTCCGGCATCAGCATGTTCACGTTTCGGCCCAGCATTTCCTCCTGTTCATAGCCGAAAATATTTTCCACCCCCTTGTTGGTGTAGTTGATGGTTCCCCTGCTATCAATATTGATGATGCCGTCCACTGCCGCCTCCACAATGGCCCGGTATCCGGCCTCGCTTCTCTCCAGTTTTCTGATCAGGGGATTGGATATTCTGACAAAAAGGATTCCCCCGGTTATCACAAGCACCAGGGTCAACAACATTGAGATGGCCGCAGCCACCATATATGGGCGGCGCACCTCCCACACGGAAATCCAGACCATGAATCCCATGTCCAGATAAGCCACCGGCTCATAGGCGGTCAGAGTGGTTTCCCCGTTGAGGCCGGCCCCGTACATGAACCCCGACTGGCCGGAAAGTGCCCGGCGCATCGGCTCGACGCGGGGATCATCCCAGGACAGGGACAACATGGCACCCGAACCGGCCCCATGCTGCAGCAGAAACTCTACGTTGCCCCCGTTTCGGCGGCCCAGCTCAAAATCACCGGTTGCACCGAACCCCATGAAACCAGAATGAGCGTCCGCCACCTGGGATACCGTGGCGGCCTTCCAGCCTTCCTTATGGTCGTCCTGGCTGTATTGGGAGTCAAAGCGCGCCACGGCCTCTATGAGTCGGGTCTGGCTCTTCGCGGTCATCCGCAGGCGCTGCTCCTCAATTTTGAGCGCGGCGCGGTAAAGCAGACCCGTGGAAACAGCCGCCACCGTTAGGGCAATGACTCCCATCAGCAATATCAATACAATCAGGCGCTGGTTGTTTTGTTTATACACTGGTCTGTATTCTTCAGGAGCAAGGCGTTTGACATGCCTTTTTCAGGGCATGGTTTTTTTGTTTAACGAACAAAACCTGTTTTTTGCCCTAACATCAACCCTTGACGCAGGCAATGGGGACCAGCCGGGCCACCAGCCGGGCCAGACCGGCGCGGTGAGCCGTTTCCACCACCCGGGTTACATCCTTATAGGCCTGGGGTGCTTCCTCGGCGATTCCCTTGAATCCCGCAGCGCGGATCAGTATCCCCTGCCGGGCCAGTTTTTCCATCACATCGCGGCCCTTCCACTGCTTCTTGGCCTGGTTGCGGCTCATCACCCGGCCCGCCCCGTGGCAGGCCGAGCTGAACGCCTCGTCCTCGCTGGCCGTGGTGCCTGCCAGTATATACGAGCAGGTGCCCATGCTCCCGCCGATCAGCACGGGCTGCCCGAAGGGACGCACCTCCCCGGGCAGTTCGGGGTGCCCCGGCCCAAAGGCCCGCGTGCCCCCCTTGCGGTGCACATGCAGCTCCCGCAGGCGCCCCTGCACCTGATGGCGCTCCACCTTGCAGGTGTTGTGGGAGACATCATACAGCATCGCTGGCCAGGGGCCGTTGTTGCCGGCATCCGGGCCGAAGACCTGCTGGAAGACCCCGCGCACCAGACAGGTGAGAATCTGCCGGTTGGCCAGGGCGCAGTTTATTCCGGCCCGCATGGCCCCCAGGTATGCCTTTCCCACCTTGGACTGAATGGGCACGCAGGCCAGCTCCTTATCGGGCAGGTCTATGCCATGGGCCGGTGCGGCCCGCAGCATCTCCTTCAGGTAATCGGTGCCGATCTGGTGGCCCAGCCCCCGCGAGCCGCAGTGCATGCTCACCACCAGCTGGCCTTTTTCAAGGCCGAACCCCCGGGCGATCTCCCCATCGAAGACCTGCTCCACCAGTTGCAGTTCCAGATAGTGGTTGCCTGCTCCCAGGGTGCCCATCTCCCGGCGCTGGCGCTCCCGGGCCCGGACGGAAACAGCGCCGGGATCAGCGCCCTCGATGCAGCCCCCCTCCTCGGTGCGTCTCAGGTCCGCCGGGTCTCCCCAGCCCTGCTCCACGGCCCAGCGTGCGCCGCCCTCCAGCATGTCCTTCATCCGCCGGTCGTCCAGGTTGATCTTTCCCGTGCTGCCCACCCCGGCAGGCACGGCCCGGAACAGCCCATCGGCCAGTTCCTCCAGCCGGGGCCGCACATCCCTTTCCGTCAGGCCGGTCAACAGGGTCCGCACCCCGCAGGAGATATCAAAGCCCACCCCCCCGGCGGAGACCACCCCCCCCTGGGATGGATCAAAGGCCGCCACCCCGCCGATGGGAAAGCCATAGCCCCAGTGGGCGTCCGGCATGCAGAAGCTGGCCTTGACGATGCCCGGCAGGCCCGCCACATTCACCGCCTGCTCCAGCGCCTTGTCGTCCATTTCCCGCAGCAGTTCCCCGTCGGCGTACACCACCACCGGCACCCGCATTTTCCCCGTGGGCTCCAGGTGCCACTGCACATCGCTGATTTTTTCCAGCCGGGATTTATGGTTCACTTTCGCCTTTCGCCGGTGTGTGTCTGTGGGCCATCTACAAGTGCCATATGCCCCAGCTTAGCACCATATCGGGCCGGCTGATAATAGCCGGAACTGCTCCGGGGGCGGGCAACTGGGCTTGAATAAAATCAACAAATCAGGTAAATCATCCTAGTAATTGCCATTCAGGCAAAAGGCGGGTTAATGCGAAATTAATTATTCATTCACATTAAAATTTATCCGTAAGCGGAGTAAATCACCTGAAGCAGCAGGTAGATTCAGGGGAGTTCCCGTAATTTTTCACTTGGAGAACAAACAAATGAAAGGTGATAAAGCCATTCTGTCTTTGCTGGCTCTGGTTTCAGTATTACTGCTGGCGGCCGGCTGCGGCGGCGACAGCAAGAAAAAGAGCACCGCGGGCGGACCTAAGGAAAACTTCTACTTCTTTGGCAATGATAATGTCACCGGCTGGGAGCTTTGGAAAACCGACGGCACCGAGGCCGGCACCAGCCTGGTGAAGGACATCAACCCGGGCGCCGGAAGCTCCGAAGAGGCCATGTACGAGTTCAACCAGGTCGGCAATACCCTGTTCTTCCGGGCCTATGAGGCCACCAATTGGAACGAACCATGGATATCCGACGGTACCGAGGCGGGCACTCAAATGCTGATGGACATCAACCCCGGACCAGTCAGTTCTTCGATTAATACACCGGTTCCATATAACGGCGGCTTTATATTCGAGGCCT
>Ga0224501_10001077_pt1 | contig 20895 bp, 16 predicted proteins | sample SF_Oct11_sed_USG_4_FD_169105 | JGI IMG/M metagenome (GOLD analysis project Ga0224501, IMG submission 169105) | Sediment microbial communities from San Francisco Bay, California, United States - SF_Oct11_sed_USGS_8_1 | ecosystem: Environmental > Aquatic > Marine > Sediment | place: USA...
CTTGGCTATAGCTCTTGTAGCAGAACATCATCGTGTACTATTCTAGTCCGCATGGACATCCAACTGGTCATGCATTAACATTCAAGATACCTTTTTAGGTACAGATGTGAACCCAGTTTTTCTTATTATGTTGCTGGGATCAAGAGATTTAATTTTTGACCAAGGTTTCGCTGGGGCTAATCACGAGGAAACCCCGTTGATTGTGGAATATGATGTTTCCATGTGGATTTTTCGTCTTTATTCTATTCTGAGAACCGCGAATACCCCGGTCATTTGGCAGAAGATTCTTACTATCTCCCACTTCTGAGTTGCAATGGGTGTTACAAGGTAGGTGGGGGTTATAATCCAGTTGCATCTTGCATAGTAAAATACCAACAGCTATCTGCAGTGATCAATCGCACAGCTTTCCAGTTTTATTGTGTCCCATAATGATAAATATTGACTGTGCGCCGCTGTATGGCATTATATAAATATTTTCTATGTAGAAAAAAGACCAGGAAGCACCACATTTTCTAAAATTCTTAATATTCCCGGATAGGATAGCATGACAACCAAAACGTAAACTCAGAATGGCCACTACAATAGCAGCAGACGCAATGAATAACTACAAGTCATTGGCCAGGAATGGATAAAAAGCTAAACTACTAAACAAAATGGCAGACTCGCTCGCGCATATTAAGATGACCAATTGTTTGACCCCTCAGCCGGGACGTGTGTTCACGATGCTCCGTTGGCCTGTAAAATGAAAGTAATGGTAAGTAACGAAATGACTATGAACTGTGGAGACCCCTAACACGGAAGCCAAGGCATGCAGCTACACCCAGTGTGAGAGTATTAACCAATAGCAGCCTGTAAACGCAGAGTTACAGGGATGATAACTCCATGCCTATAAATAAAGAAAACTCCACACCATGCTGGGTAGTGTGGGAAACTCGATGGAGATGATTGGTTATTACGCGGTGGCGATGCCAGAGAGAGAAGGGGGTCAGTTAGGAAGTCATATCAGGGGAGCTCATGGCAAGCAATCACAATACAGTGTGTCTTACTTCAGCATCGTCGTCGAAATTCTGCAAAGCGATCAGAGAAAGTGACAAGTTTTAACAACCACGAGGGTCAAATGTCTGGTGCTGTCCGGAACTAAACTCATAAACCTGCTTCTGTGTAGATGTCCTAAGGCGGTGTAGTGCGAACAGACCATGCAAAACTAATTAGAGGGGTTATGACATGGGCTACAGTGGCTTCACTTGTTTGTAGATTCTGAAGCCTACCATGAACAAATGGGCTCAATACTCAGCTCAAATGGAAGCTTAGATATAGCCCTATATAATATGCATACTTAGAGCCCTTGGTGACGTACTTTTCAGACCGTCAACGCACCAGAACTGGCCTCGAGATAGGGAATTAACACAGAGCTGTTGGTGTTTGCATTGATTTCTCGGCTTACGCGCTGATGTTTGGAAAATCCTCTCGCAGGTGCACAATAGACGTGTAGTTACACAAGTCTATATAGAGAAAATGTTCAATAGGGTTTCAGAGTGCAGTTTTTCACCTCTGTCAGCCAGCATGAGTGCCATTATTGCGAAATGATAAGAAGCCCGGACGCAACGACCTCTATTTAGAGCTAGGGAAAACCGGCAAAGCACTTCTTATAACTTAAAGATCAATTTTAAGTTCTACTAGATGTTATAAGGGGGTGAAGATCACTAGGTTACCAAGTTTTAGTAATTAGATCCCATTTTATTTTTATTGGGCCCTTTTCGAGTGACCGATATTTAGCTTGTGAAAATAGACCACTCGCTATCTCTGCGATGAATACGGAGTTACCTCCCTTTAAGAATGGGGAACACAACTCCGAAAGTGTGCACCATCGACCGTGTCATAACCCCTTTAATGAAATTTACTGTTGAATATACCACTATGAAGTGGAAATAAACAGCTCAGAGAGTGTCTACGCAACTAAGAAGCCCAGGGGCGGGGTGAAAGTCACACAACATGCTGACAAACCTTGGGGTAATCCTCAACGGGGTTGCCATCCTCATCCAGCTGAAGAAAATGAGAAATTCTCACCAACAGCGGGGAACCACTTGGACAGCCCTCACACTCTCACAGCAGACCTTTCATATACCCCGAACCCTACTCAAACCACCCACATCATTCACCAAACCTCTTGCTGAAACCAGGATAAATACCAGACGTTCCAGCCTCAAAACAAGCCTTAGGTATCTCAGATAATACCCATACCCAAACTCCACTGGAAACCGAGCTAACCCTAGAAGCACTGTCTTACATAGCGACCCATAACGGTAACACCCAGAACCTTACCTCCCAGCCTTCGCTTTCCCCGGCTAGCTGGTAGTGACGCTTTCTGATCTCCGCCAGCTTCTTTCTTTCTTTGACTAGTTTACTTTCCAGCTCGAGGATGTAGACCTGAAATAAGGTATCAATCACACCATAGAGATTCAGCGATAAAGACAGAGTTTTATTTTCAGTGCTATTTAGTCTGAGGGTTTATGATCATTCATTAAATTCACCATGCGATGGATTCGAGATGATCATGATGTCACCAGAAACATGTCTATCACGGATTATGCAGGTATGTGTGTAGAGGATAGCCATACAGAGTAAGAGGGTCCATGACATGGGTGAAGCACAATAGGTGCATTCGCGTGCTCGGGAAATGGTTTTCGGTCGCGAAATCTGCAAATTGCGCAAGAGCGCGACCGAAAGCGCGATAAAAAAAAGCATCTTTCACTTTCGGTCGCGATCTGCGACCGGAAGCACGCGAACAGGATTCCGCGACCGAAAGTAGGCGTTTGCTTAGTAGTTTGGGCAAAATTCAAGGTTACCGATGAGATAATGAATTCGTTCGGCTCTAGCCGGCGAGTTAAAGTTGGGAGAGGACAACTCCAATTCAATCAAAGTCCATCCTGAAGTCAACTGCATTTCCTCACTCGCTACCGAAATTTTTCCAAAAATTTCAGTCGCGAGCACGCCAATGCACCGCATCTATCAAGATGGTAAGATTATAACCAGGCTTACCTGCGTATTCATCTCAACTCTTTTAGTCTGAGTGAGACTCAAGTCATTAAAGTCCATCAAGTCTACAGCAGCAGAAACACATTCTTATCTCCCGACTAATGTACAGCGGTCGGTCAGACTTTCTAATCGGTAATCAATCAAGAAAGGGAGTTGGCAAAGAGCTTCCCGGTGGACCTATCAGGACACATGAAAGGCTTTCTCCCAATAGGCAATGAACTTCGAATACCCGCGTGGATTATATAGCCATTCAGAATTTCAACTTTACAAACTGTAGTATTTTATGCTCAAACTTCACTTTTCTGGATGCATCCATAGCCAGGCAGCAGTAGCATTTCACCCGCTAATGCTTGGTTCAAACGACTAAATCTGGCCATGCTGATTTCAACGCGCCGTGGTAGGCGGTATCTCCAGCGCGAGCCAGGGCAAAAGCACGGTCAGGGTGTCGTGCTGTTCACCGTGGCTCGTGCCAGGAATGGTGTTTTAATGGAATCGGCCAACATTTTGAAATAAGAGAGGACACCTCTATATAAAATCTGGGATTTTTTAGCTTTTACACAACGTTGTCCTCTCTTGCTGGTTGATGCAACGGTTCCACTTTTGTTTCAAATCATGAGCTTGGTCTGCTGGACATGCGTCTTCGTAGTTCAGCACACCGTGCTGAAAATCGCACATTCAGATTCGGGCATTTCAAGCAGGCATAAGAGTCCCCCTTCCGCTTACCGGCTTCCTCAATCATTTGCTCGCCAAAGTTTGATGAGGCGACAACTTCTGCGGTCGCGTTTTTCACTTTTTTCGCGGAGGTTTTCAGCTCGCCTAGCTTGGCACTGTCCTTGTGAGCTTTGACCTGTGAAGAGACTACCAGCTGGGCGGTACTGGCGGCAATCTCATGCGAGCAGACCTTTAGCTCATTCAGCGTGCCTTTACCATCCATGATACGCTCAGCTCGCTCCCTGTCAACAGAAGACAGAGTGTTAATCACACAATGATATAAACTGATAGTACACTACCGCTGCATAACAACAGAGATATTGGCCTGTTTCGGACCAACCATCGGGTTAGGTCAAGCTAATTTTATTCTATGTAGATAACATTAGGCGAAAACCTTGTTTTCAAGACCGTTTATCTTCATGGCTCTGTCATAGACAATAACGATTGCTCATCAACACCAAATAAAAAGGGTCAAAATCATTAGATTTATACGTGTTCTTCATATCTATATGAAGAAATGCGAGACAGGAAAACCATGTAACAAATGACAGCATAAGAAAGCAGGCCAAGGTAAAAAGTGTAGTAGTGAGCATAGAACAGAGAAGGTCGCAATGGTATGGACATATCAAAGGTGGGTATAAGGGAGGATGGTGACGAGATGGGGATACGGGGTAAGAAAAAAAGAGGCAGACCAACAAAGATGTGGTGAGGTAGAACCTCTTGGTGGGCAATGATAAATATTTTTGTCCCGCCTCGCAGCCCATCCAAGATACTGTGATTAGGTTAGAATAATGAATAATGCTTGAATCTTACACCAGCATCTATGCTACTTACAAAACGAGGCAGTAACATTAATACTTAGATGCATAGAGAAACTTACACCAGCGTCGACGCTCCCCAACCGACAGCTTTGGCAGCAGAGACAAGTCCTTCTGTCCAGCGGTGATTCTTTTTATAAAATTCTTTAACCGTGGCACTTCCCTGGAGGAAACGAGGGTACAGCTATTTCCACTCATCACAGGAGACAGTATAACGAAAAGGTGATTACAGAGGGAGTGATCGCGTCTGTTGATTTGATAATCTAATTTCGTATGAATATTTCGATAATACTTGAGGTCTTTTGTACATTAAGCAGAAGGTGATTAAAGAATCTGATCATTAAGATTCACGAACAGCAGAAATACTATTATAAGTCAAAGGCAAAAGGCAGATAACATTGTACAGTAGACGATCCAGACAGTGCTTTAAATCTGGGGCGATGGGACAGAGTCCCAAATTATATAAGTATAGGTGGCGCTAGGCATACTAACTAACCTATTACAGCCCGCCCCCCCCCGCATCCAACTTTACAGTTTAACCACTGGGTTCATATCACAACCTAAGTAGTCAATGCTGAAATAATCGGAAGCCGATTCAGTATTGGATATGTCCAGTATCCACACTAGTGTTGGCAGTGGGAGCTGAACAAACTGGTAAAATCAACTGGTTAAAGACGTTGGACCGGCAAGTTGGCTGGTGGAATGGAAAGGTAGTCACTACACATACCCTGCCAGAGGCAACAATTTCAGCCTGCAGCTCCTTAGATTTCCGCACAAGTTGTTGAATTTCATTCATAAGACCCGTCACAGTATCCAGAATTTTCTCATTTACCTCTAGTTTTACTCCGGTGTCACGGAGACGAGCCTTCTCCAGCATTTCCTGTCATTCGAGATATCAACATAAACTTTCAGAGATATACTGTATATACCCCTAGCCATCAACCAGCACCATATAGGGTGGAATACACCCATTTTACTTCACACGTCATCAGGAGGTTGTTTTTACCTTTTCTACTCAAGCGCTTGACCGTCCATTTATGGTCTTCCTAAGCCGAGGCGTGTTGAGAGCGATAGGAGCTATGGCTTACAGGGGGCACTCAGCATTACTAGAACCTGAACTCAGGATCCTTAGATGTTGAGTCATGTGCTCAACCCATCGAGCTATCCAGCGAGTCAATGGCGTTTTTCTAGGATGCCGAACAGCCCATGGTATACCTCATAGGAAAGATTCCTCTATAGGGAGACAGCTGGCTTTGAAAACCGAGTCTAATAGGGGTCTGAGACTATGCGCACCTGAACAGCACAGGCGTCTGGTTGTGGACCCAGTGCGCTGTCCACTGAGCCACTAACACACCCGCAAACACTCCAATACACTCAATACACCCAAAGCAGGTGAACGGAGGTGATCACTGCCGCGCGACCAATCCCATAGCAAGCCCCTATTACTTCTCCTGGTCCTGCCCACCTGGATTTTCTTAGCTCCACTCTCAATGGCTTCCTGAGTAGCGTTTAGCTCCTCCTCCACCATCTCCCCTAACTTCTCAGGGTTTATGTCACCGTCAGAGCGAAGTACCAAACCGTTCGCCACACTTAACATGGCTGCTGCATTGTTGCGGAGCTTATCCACCTGAGCGATTAGTGCTGGCCTGTTCACTTCCTCCCCGTCATACTCTGCAGAGAAATCAAAAACTATTCACCACCCTGTACCAACTTGTATATATAACCAACGACACATCAACCCAGTAGCCAATAGTTTTGGGACAGTTGTGTAACTTACCTGTTTTCATCGACTTGAACAGTTGAACCGTATCATTACCCAGCTCATGACATTTTTCTGCCAATTCTACATAAGGAAACGAGCATTAAGGAGCTAAGAGGTCACAGCGCGCTTCCACCGTCAGAATATCAATTTTCGTCTCAAACATCAGAAATAACTTTTTGGCAAAAACTGATGACATCATTAGTCTTGGTACACAAATTTTCTGCGAGCAAACGTGTGTACAAAAATGTGTGACATCACGACCACATATGTATCAACCAATAGAAAATTGGAATAATCATCAATTGACCAATAAGCCATTAGTTTTAGGTTTTACCCAATCAAATCGTCCAAATGGATTCATCCAATCACGCTTAAAGGTGATTGTCCTGGAGCCAATGGGCTTCATAGGGCTTCTCACTAACCAATCGCAGGGCTTCAGCGGTGGGGCTTGGAGAGTATAAAGAGGCACGCAGATTGAGCAAACGGCAGAACTCACTATGGCGAGGTCCCAGTCTAGAAGCAACAAGTCCGCAGGTAAGCAAACAATACTCAAACAAGGAAACAAAATGATTAAAAAACCCTTACTTTGAAAAGGACTCTCATGGTCTAAGCAGAACTCTGTTGGTCAAAACAGAACTTGCTGGCCAAAAAAACTTCTCCTGGACATAAAAAGCCACCAAGAGATTGGTCAACAAACGGCCACCTGGCGACCCTTGGCCAATGAATGTCTCCCGTCTGTTGCAGACGGTGTGGTGGTACCGAAGCGAGGCACATTAGAGGCGCTGACCACCGCGGTGGTAAGAAAGCGTCGCGCCTCTCCTAGCAAGGCAGTCGCGACCGGAGTGTCGCGACGCCGTCTGGCCATGCCTGATGATGACCTTGACATGGAGCGGCGGCGCCGAAGAAGGCGTCGACGATCCGGCAGCAAAAAGAGCAAGAAAACTGTGCGCCGCCGCTCCAGGAGGAGATCGAGAAGAGGACGCAGATCGAGGAGCAGGAAGGCTGACGACGAGACCCGAAGCCGCTCCCGGAGGTATGTTCCACTCCTGTTATCCCGGACTCGCGATGTATAGTACCAACCCAATACCGTTGCCTTGAGATTGGGGATTTGCTTTCCATAGATTTATATCAATGATCCACACAAGCTATTTCCACGTGCTGATCCAGCTCTCCCACTTGTATAACTCTGTTCATACCTACATAATCCAACCCTCATTACCTTTTTCAACGTTTTTTACTCTAACAATTACCCACTCATTGCAGGAGGAGGAGCGGCCGCAGAAAATCTCGTCGCGGCGTGCGCAGACGGAGGGTCTCGCGAAAAGGCGGCCACCGCAGGTCGAGGCGTGGCGGCCGCCGCAGCCGATCGGCGAAGGGAGGTCGCCGAAGGTCAAGGCGTGGAAGCCGTCGCAGGTCAAGGCGCGGACTCAGCAGGTCCAAGAAGTAAAAATGTGTCGTGTTAGAATTTACTGTCTCTGTGAATTTGATTTTCTGACAATAAAAAGTTAGAGAATCCAACGTCACGCCTTCTGCTCAGAACCTTGGCATGTCTTCAAAACAGCTCATTGGTGACTTTGTGATAGATTTGTGATGAATTCGCCTATAATCTATTTCTATAATTTCTAACTATTCACAAAATTTTTAAATTCAAGACAATGGGTCAACATCAACAGCTCGTACTGTCAGAATCATTTACGATTTCAGTGTGGGTCAACTATCATTGAGCCAAGTAATTTGGGATTGTAACTGAAAAAGGTCTTTGTTGAGAAAATATCTGCACAATTTCGACATTTTCCCGTCAAGAAACGCCCAAAATATCTTAATGGGAAAGCTCACCATCTCCCTGATCGGGCGGTGCTCTGTTACAAGCCGCCTTACTCTCCTCGAGGCTGCGACAGACGTGATGAGTGAATGTGTGTATGTGATGAGAGAGCTCAATGCGATCATCAGAGCCCGAAACCAGCCGAGATAGGGTGTCCAGGTCATCATTGAGTCTCCGCAGGTCAGACACTGCCGCATCTACAGTCAGTTACTAGTTAGAATTTGAAACTGAACAGGAGGGATAACTTCACTTAGACAGGATATAATGGGCCTACACTCTAAACCCCCATGAGACTATTATTACAACCCAACAGTAACAGTTTCTCAGATTTTGTTTTTACAGTGCAACATTAGGTACATTCGCGTGCCCGCGACCGAAATTTTAGAAAAAATTTCAGTTGCGAACATACGATCGCGATGAGGAAGCGCGGTTGAGTTCAGGATGGACTTTGATCGAATCAGAGTTGTCCTCTCCCAACTTCAGCTCCTGGGTTAGACTTGAACATTTGTTCGCGATTTGTTATCTCAAGGTAGTAATCAAGCCTCTTTGCGATAACCTTGACATTTGCCTTAACTACTAGTTTCAGTGCTGAATTCTGTTCACAGATCACGACTGAAAGTGAAAGATGCTTTTTTGGATCGCGCTTTTCGGTCGCGCTCTTCAGCAGTTTATTTCAGTCGCGAAAAACCCAAGCACGCGTGCACCTAATAGCACTGCTCCTTTATTAATAGTTACATAACCATTGAAAGTTTCAGTTTCATGAACCACAGTGATCATATTAGGTGCATTCGCGTGCTTTGGCTTTTCACGACCGAAATGGATTTCGGTCGCGAAATCTGCTAAATTGCGCAAAAGTGCGACCAAAAAGCGCGATCCGAAAAAGCATCTTTCGGTCGCGATCCGCAACCGAAGCACGCGAACAGAATTCAGCGACCGAAAGTAGGCATCAGCCTAGTAGTTTAGGCAAATGACAAGGTTACCGCAAAGAGGCTTGATTACTACGTTGAGATAACGAATCACTAATGATAGTTCGGCTCTAACCGACGAGTTTAAGTTGGGAGAGGACAACTCTGACCCAATCAAAGTCCATCCTGAACTCAACGGCGGTTCCTCACCGTGACCGAGTGTTCGCGTGCCCGCGACCAAAAATTTCCCCAGAATTTCCGTCGCGAGCAAGAGAATGCACCGCACCTATTGATACATTAGGCTAATTGGTTCCGACAATATCTTCTCACTTCGAGCATTCAGCGTTCCAGAAAAGGCTTTGAGACTGGCAGAAAAATGGCAGACAAGTCTTGTGAGCCTCAACTAGTAAAAAAGTTTTAGTAGTGAGCTGGAAGTACTTGCGACTGACCAGCATTGCAGGTGTGAGTGATAAATTCTTCTGATGCGATGAAGTCCAAAGTGTGAGTCACCTCCGCGACACCATTTGTCAGCGCTTCTCCTGCAGTGTATTAACTAGTATAGATAGGGTCAGGTATGGTTATAAATTATTCGTGGCTATGAATCATTTTCATAGACAGTTTTATATACATTTACAATAAAACTGGGAACTGTTTATATGCAGTGTGTAGTCATTCAGATTGCACAGGATAACATACCACAAAACAGTGTGGGGTTACTAGATCTAACAGATTTTATTCAGTGAGAAACCTGTGCAGGATGATGACTAAAACTTTGTTGATTGACCATTGCGCGATAGGTTCTAGTTGCCAATAGATCAGAGCACAAACCTAAAGCTTTGTCAGCGAGTCGCTTTTTCTCCGCTTCTAACTCCTCCAATCTCTGTTTCAGCTCCTATGAACGAGGCGATTATTAAGTGTTATTCATAAGTAATGCTGCACTGAAGTTGCGCTCTCTTAAATTCCACTCCAGGGATGAGTTTGCAAGGAACGTCTAGTGTCGCCATTTTGGATTTATTTTTTAATGGAAAACCAAGTATTCTTAGGAAAAAAGAGACTGCAAGCTACGAACATGCGAAGACATTAAAATATAGTAGGAACTGCAGAATAGAAGATTATGATGATCACAGTAGACATATGCAGTATTCCTTTGATTATCAGTGATTCTTTACATGAACAAATAAACACCAAACTGGTTACATCTCAGGAAACGAGAAGCTCCACACAGATTATCTTGTGGAGCAAGCTAATGTGATATACTAGGCATTTTTTCCAAAATCCAGAACAGCACGGGGCGGTGGCCGAAAGCTGCCAAGTAATTTTATGGCCATTTCTGCATCCGATTAGTTCGGGGCAAGCCAAATTCCTATTACCGGTTGAGGTAATAGACTGCAAAGGTACAGCCCCCGAAAGGTTATCAGTACAATTTTGAATGAGGCACTAAAGTACTAAAACAAGAAAGGATGGTCTAGAACAGAATTCCTAGCGGGGTTGGGTACAAACAAACATGAACAGTAAACGGTTCTTGTGCATGCCTTAGGTGCCCATTGACTGACATGCCTCACCTGATTTGATTTGTCAAGGGTGGCAGCATTATTCTGAACTGCTGACAGCTGTACTTTGACCTCTTCAAGACTCAGGTCAGCAGCGGCGACTTGCTTGGAGGCAGCGTCCATCTCATCCACCAATTTTCTTTGCAGATCATCTGCCGTCGACTGGTAATCGGATAGCTTGCTGTCGAGCGCAGCTTTCTCTGATTCGCTAGTCATCAGTTTTTCTTCATACTCCTCATAAAAATGAGATCAAAAGTGGGGAAAATGTACACGGTGTGTGAGCCTTAGCAGAGTACAACTTTCCTGTTGGGATTTAGAAGACTACTAGAACCTATGCCATCCACAGCCATTGAAACATTAGCACAATTCATTTGTGGTTCTTTATCAAATATATGGATCGCCAAACAGTCCACAGCACAAGGTTCACCCCGAGGTTTGATAAGAGTTCTACCAGTCGGAGAAAATACCTTAGCACACAACTCTGCACAAAACTTGAAAAAAAAAGAAAAATGTACAGAAATTCCAATTCAATCGTTGTCAGGCAGACAATGAAAGCAGACGCTATGATGAAAATGCAACGCTCACTGCCTATAATCATTATCAACAACACCAGCATGGTCATAAAATATGGAATACATTTGGCGAAGATGACGATATGCTCTACCAACCGGAAAGCCAAAGTTGATATAAGATACCTCATCTGAGTCTGATGGCAGGCAGCATGCGGACCAAGGGCAGCAAGCGCAACAGATACAGCGGCCTCTGCGACAGCCTGGCATGATGTCAAGTGATATCCGGATAATGCAATGAAACTTGTGACTACACGGCGCAGCGACGACTGATTAGACTGAGAGGGCCAGTGCTCTGGTAGAGCTATCATTGAAAGCTGTGCCGCTTACACACTAATTGTCAACCAGCATAATGAGCGACACTGGCATGGAGTTTATTATATGAGAGCTCATAGCTTTCCCTATCTGCCTAGAATTTGGTAAATTACAGGCTGAACCGAGTTATAAACTCTAATCCTTTAATCAGACCACGATCGACCTGGTACACGTATAACCCTTAATGGTTCAGGTGCTCGCTCACCTACGCAATGCATAAGGAGGGCTGTTGCATACAAATTACATTTGTAGCAAACACTAGCCTCAACGATTAGCAAAAACCTTAACAGACTCATATTCCTAGCGCTCGGTGTTTGCAACCGAATAATCCCTGATCATTCAGTGCTGTTCTTAGCCCCGTGCTTAGTCAGATTGGCTTATATGGCACTCTGGCATGACAATAGCTGAACCTGAGTCAACTTATATGCGGAGAGCGCTGAACATCAGGACAGCTGCCGGTCTCTGGTCGACGAACTCGCCAGGTGTGTATGATGGGTGTGTATGATAGGCGTGTGCAGGTGAGCGGTTGGTCAGTCATCATGATGCTGCATCTTTAGTGGCTGTGCAGGATCACCACCGAGTCTGTGAATTACTTCCGGGTGAAATGGTAGTAAACTAAAGCTAGAAAGCCTGTAGAGCGGTAGGGATTCTTTCTTCCAACTTTATACCTTTTGAAGAATTACACACTTTTTTGTTGTCTAAGCACAATACGCTGATGAAACCGACCACAACGGATAGGATTGTAACACCTCACTGATCTATTCGTTCCCACCCAAACGATGCACATGTATGAGTCTGATAGCTACCTGCACTCTTTAGACTGGCATACCCTCAAATTAAACTATTCAATTAGGGAAGTTGTTGAGAATGGAAATTGAACATACCCAATGTTTACATGTCGATGTAAGGCGCCGTGAGAATATACTCATGGCATCTCTGACGCTTACTCAAAAACAAGTATGCAGTTGAACACTTACTCAATCCGATGTGAAGTCATGGCGTTTTTGACAAAGCTGATTGTAACACATATCCAGAGATCTAGAGATGAACTCTAACATTTCACTTACAGAAATCTTCCGGCAACGAGAATATGTGGTATACTTGAGTCCTAGACATGGCAACTCACCAGTAAAACCACTAGTGGTACAGCACATTGACTGCACTCCCTGCATATGTAACGATCTCACCAATTCTAGCAGATAGGAGAAATCCAACAAATGGCACAGAACACCTTGGACATGAATTGACAGAGAGGCGTCAACTGGATAGACACAATGTGAAAACTTTGGGAAACATTATCATTTCCATAAACCAAATCGCAAAGGTTGAGAGAAAGATGATGTCCAGTCAAGAATCACCGAAAATCTGAGCGAGCATTATATGGCTGCTGGCCTATGTGTTCTGATCTATCGAGGTAGTACCATGTCATCCCAAAGTTCATTACCTGGGTCTGTTTCTCCAGCTGGTCTATCCGTTCCTGGAGACGGGATGTGTGTACCGAGGTCTCATCAGAACTCTTCTGTAGGGAAGTCTCAATCACATTCTTCTCAGCTTGTAGCCGTTGCATCTCTGCCTCACTCTCCTGAGAACCATAATGGGAATAGGTGCACCGAGCCTTGCAGGGATAAGGTGACCAGAAATGAAGGCTCGTTAGCGGCGAAGGGTCATCTCCCTTTAGGATAGTTAAATGGCTATTGTTTCTTGAGGGTAAAACACACTTCCATTTCTCTGATCATAAACTGATTGGCATTGCTATATTAATTGCATATAATACACATTCATTCTGATATCTATAATATTGAGATAGCTCAATGGTTAAAGTACTTGGCTCAAGATCCTGTGTTCAAGCCCTAGCATGCTGAGAGGACGACGTGAGAATGAGCTCCTCACATAATTCCTAGCTCCAACAAGCCTCAAGCTTAGGGGATCCATAAACAGGAGAGCCAATCACCCGAGAGAAAAAATAATAATGGTAATACTAATAATATATCTGTAGAAAGCCAACAAACAGTGGCAAGATTATTTGATCATGAACGCACCTTGAGTTTCTGCTCATGCTCTTCTTTAGCTTGTTTTTCTGCTAAGGTTTGTTTTTTGATTGCCGCATTCTAAAGAAAGGATAAGACAGTTATATTAGGCCATATTGGATGCTAAATATTAGCGACGTCTGCAAATGGGCTGCAGGTACCAGCAGTCATGGAGTTAACTCTAGTTAACCCAATGACAACAGTACATTCCTGCTATGACTTACAACTGAACCGGGAGGAAAATGCATACAGAGTAGGTACCATATCGATACCCAAGGCACCGAACTACACAGCAACTCTTTCTCTTCAATAACAGCATAAGATTCATTCTTACCATAGACGTATAATAATACCTTATACCCCTATGGTGTTCGCGTGTTGTATACCATGCTTTGATTTTTCAGGGAAATGTATTCGAGAGGGTTGCAAGGATGACACAACCTATCGGCATCAGTCTTTTTATATTGAAAGCAGGTTTACTGGAGCATCTTTGTAAATTATGTGACGAGGCTGTTGAATAGCATTTAAAGTGACACATAACTACCTGCTTCGATGATCATGAAGCCAAACCACTCATAATGTTACTGCTGCCCTGTACATAATAATATTATTGAATGTTATTATACTATGATGCTCAAAGGAGGCCAGGATGGCTCAGTTGGTAAAAAGTCCGGACATGCAATCGCAGGTCTGAGCTTCACTGTCGGCACGGTGTTTTTCTGGCATGGGCCTTTAGCAAGCCCTCACTCCAATTGCTAACGTGGCTTCGGAACACCACGGTAAAAATAATGGAGGTCTAACCAGTGGATAATTAGGGTCAAGGAAACTCCACAGCTTTTAAAGATTCACCTCTTCCTTTTCAATAAGAGCAGTCAAATTTCGGCGGGTGGCGTGTAAACAAATGGCTTAGGTTGACTGACCCCCAACCTCCCGGGACCATTCATTCAGTCTTGTAGTGCAGTGGTAGAGTGAGCTGGCCCGGACAAGCCAACTTGCACTATAAACTCCCCTCGTTCCCAGGTGTTATCTGGCTCGCCAGATAACCCCTATACTCAGTAATGAGTGGGTGCCTATTATTAATATGAAGCTCAACATTGTGAATATCCAGTGACATAAAAGAATATAACCGCATACCATTCGGAGTAGTGCCACATGCTCATCTTTCAGTTTGGCGTAGACTTCTCTCATCTTTTTGAACTTTTCATCGCTTGTCTTGGCATGCTCTGCAAAAGGTGAGATCACCTTTTTATACACGTATGCATTTTCATCTCGGTCTAGGAAGAATGGTTGTTTGTGACCTCAGATGCTTATCATTCGATTTCCAGCTCCAATTGCAGACTTGAAAATGGCATAAGGTGTTCTGAGTATGAAAAGGGATGACTGTGTGTGACCACCATTGTGTGTGACCTCAACTGTGTAGGACCTCCACTGTTGGAACCACTGTGTAGGACCATACGCGTCAGCAGAGACAACCTGCTCTTCCACTCACCTTCAGCTTTACTCAGAGACGCCATGTCGGCAGCATTTTTCTCAGCAGCCTCGAGGTTTTCCCGAGCCTCTTGCAGTTCTCGCTGACTGCTCTCCAGCTGCAGGCGAAGATTGTTCAAAGCTGCCTGTGAAACTGTCGTCTCCCCTCGCTGACTCTCAATCTGCTGCCGCAGAGTCTCTATCTGCCCGTTCAGGTCAGCAATTTTTTCCCTAGCCTGCGAATAGAGATCAACACTTGAATCATGCCTGATAAAATGGATTAGTCAGTATGAGGGTTTCAGCATAGAAACATTATCAAAATTCATTCTGTACCAGAGGCAATACAGTAATGAAGCACCTCTTACTTTCTAAGTTTGTAAGGCCTCACTGCAGACAAGTAAAAAGCCAATGAGAATCTGTTTCGATCAGTCGAGGCTGCCTGGACTCAGACGATTTTTATTGGTTACATGTATTCATTGTGGAGTTTAGTAGATAGATGACTAGAAACTAATTGCCTCAGACTCACATTCCATATTATAGCTAGGTTGATTGTCCTACCTTAGTTTTGACAAACTCTAGTTCATTCCTCAGGTGCTCCACCTGCGTTCTCAACTGTTGGATTATGGAGTCGCGTGTATCCGGGACGGGGGCTTGTACCTGCGGCGGCTCTGGCTGCGGTTCAATTAGCGGCTTCACCTGCAAACAACTCCAATATTAGCTTATACATAGGGGATTCCAAAATCAACCAACACTGGGGTAGGACAACTCCAAATAAAGTGATAATGCTTTTTTAACTCGCAGCAAGACCATAGCGATAAAACGAACAGGTTCAGCGACAGCCAGAGAAAGCCTAGGGTGGTCAATAACCATGGTGGGACAACTCCAGAGTAGAACAAAGCAAAAGCAACAAAACAACAGTCGTAGTAGGGCAACTCCAAAACAGTTGTTAATGGGGGGTGGGGCCACCCCAAAGTCAGACGTACGGGAGACAGCAGCATGGAACCTATACGCGGAATGGGCCCGACAGAGAGAGAGAGAGAGAGAGGGTGCTGCCTTACCGGCTCAGGTGGAGGAGGAGGAGGCTGCTCTGGTTCATCATCATTCTCCTCACCAGCCACAATCGCAACAGGCTTCCTGTGCTTGAAAATCTCAGAGGCGATGAGAAAGTTTGGAGCTGTATCAGGCAGCGTCGGTACCTACATCCATTCAGAGTTATAAATCATAGAAGGCTCATCAGCAGTAAAATGCGTGATTTCAGAAGTGATAAATTCGCTTCCTATACAGAGAAAAATCGCTGAGCCTTATCAATAGCATGACAACCCTGCAAAGGAGTAATATAGAGGGTTCTTTGCAACAAACTAGGGCAAACATGACAAGTCACAGATAGAATTGGTCTGCTTGGGTATAAAATCGTGGATGTGGGCAATCAGTCCACACAGTACAAGGTCGACCATGCAGACATTCTCATCGAGCAAAACAAAACTGTTTTTATTGAACTTGCTGTAAATTTTTTGGAAAAGATAAACTCCGTAAATTAAAATGGATGCTGGTGCGGAGTTGTTCCCTCTTAAACATAAAGAAAAGACAACTTGTGATATAATTGTAGCAATTCCTGGATAGCATACGCCTATTTGTTACATTACGAGTGAATCCGTTTGTTTGACGTTGATATTAGTGATTGCTTACCGATTCAGATCAATGAATCTAGGGGAGCTAGTATACCATCACACCATGTTAGCAGACTGGTAGTGCACAGACGGAAGCAAGGAGTCTCACCTGCACTAACCCTCGGTAATACTGCAGGCTACCGCATGTCTGGTAAAACTGCTTCAGACTCTTGAACTGTGAATCGAACCTCTCACGGTGACCAGAAAGGGCATCAGGTGGAATCGCTACAAAGGTCATCCAGGCATTAGGTTGATGGATTTAAAGAACGTCAAGAAAAAATATAGAAATCTGGCTAACACTAGGTGGCATGTAGCAATCATCGCAATAACTGGTGCCGCCAGTTAACAATGTGACCATCACCTGGTGTTTGGTGTCTAATTATAAAAATTCTGCCGGGGAGACTCTGCGTGCTAAATCAAAACAGAGCTTCTCCATTTTATCATGTGATAAAACCTGCCCAATCGGTTTCATGAGAACAGTGGGTTGGAATCAAAACCTAGCCATCACTAGCATATGTCACACAGATATAATATGGGTGCATAACACGTACCACCTGCACCACCCAGTCTGATAAGTGCTATAATAAGAATTCCTGTGAGAGGAAAGCTTAAGACATCAATATATACAAGTTAGAATCAATATGCACCGCAGACAGCGCTACGTACATACTAGTGCCATTAGTGCTCATGCGCTTGCACATACATCATGTGATCATTATAGAATTGACATAGATTAATCTAGAAGAACAGTTCTCTATGGTAAAAGTAATGATGATGGCAGCTTTGTGACAGTCACAGTGAGCAGCAGCTTATAAAGTTGACTCGTGTACAGTGTGTCGTGGGTTCGAATCCCAGAAAACCTAATTGGCGGAGGCGGGAAGGACACCCGACCTTGGATCCTGAGCTCCGACAAAATATCCATGTTAACCAGGGAGCAATATCCGTGTATCCATAGCAGATATTGAAAACAATAGGGTTAGCGGGATAGCTCAATGACTAGAGCGCTTGGCTCAAGATCAAAAGGTCATGCTGAGCACCAACTGCCAAAATAAGCTCCACTTATAAAACTGTGATAGCTCCTACAGCTCCAAGCTTAGAAGATCCATTAAAGAGGATGTCCAAAAAACACAAACAACACCCCCCCCCCACCCCCCAGTAGGAAAAGAAAACATTTAAAACAGAGAGACACAAGCATTGCCGCAGTGCCACCTTACCTTTATGGAGTTTGAAGAGCAGTTTGACTATATAGTCATACAGCTGACACGAGTCCTGTATACACAGTATCAATGGGTAAAGTTTACATTGACCGGTCATGGTCATTGAGTTATCATGCGACCTCTCCAGCTGGTGGAAAACCATGGCTTGAAGATTCAGTACATCATCCATCAAGTCCAGTAATTCAACGCTAAACTCAAAACTAAAAGGAAATACATGATGATTACTATAAGAAGTGTGCAGAGAGTTTCAAATTTATTTAAGTGATACCTGAATATTATGGATCCGCAGTCATTGATGACAAGATCAGCAGCCTGGATCAGCTATGTTATCACACAATGGTGTTACTGAGGTAAAAAAAAGTAAATTCGCATCTCCATGAAGAAAACAGTTGTCAGGAGTGTTGCAGAAATTGGTCTACTGAGTCTATTTGCTCAGCATTGCCTATGAGTCATTAGGAGACTTCTCTCTTACACCAGTGTCCCATAGACAAGGTAACTAACTCTATGGGTGTCCCTGATTTAACGCCATGATCCGAAACTGATGAAGGTTTTGCAGAAGAAAGGTTTAGGCCCGAACTGGGATTCAAACCAGGGGCCTCAGTTCAATATCCAGTAGGCTATCTACCGAGCCATCGCTTCACCCCAATATCCAGTAGGCTATCTACCGAGCCATCGCTTCACCCCAATTGGATGAGAAATAGATACATCCATAGCCGGAACACTGGTAGTCGAGTCTTTCAATCCAAGGACAAAAAGATTCTGCAAAACACTTTAACCGCACATAAAAAATGCATGAAAGCACATGCGGAATTGTATACTATATACACGAACTTAGTGCGGAGTTCACTAACTCAGTAGGACTAAACTGCTAGCGGGGTCAGCCTAGTCACTGCAGGCAGATAGCCGATCCATAAATCCGTACTAGTGGACATGACTCCACCTCGAGGGAAAACAGCATCATCGTCCATAGCTAACAAACAACCTTCACTAAAAGGTCTATATAAAGTCAATAAGTATAACCAGGGATAGTGGGATAGCTCAGTGGCGAGACTTTGAGCGCTCAAGCGCGAGAGCCTGCGTTCGAACCCAACCCATGGTCACTATGAAGTGGATTGCTGATATCGACTAGCCCATGGTGCTCCATGCTAAGCCCTAACTGATGAAACAAGTATCTAGCCCGACAGCTTCACTATAATAATGAAACAACAGAAAAAAACCGTTCATAAATTATCCGAGCTCCACCATACTCGCTGACTAAACGAGGGTTGATTAAACTTACTATCCATTAGCATCATTTCCTGTTATCTCAGCTATCATCTCATCAGTTATCTCCAGAGTCCCTCCAATCTTCATATTCTATAAAATCAAATGTAAAAAAGATTTCTATTTTAGTTATTTATTCTTCTACCCGGCACTTGCTCTTTCCTTTTAACGGGCCTTCTAAGCCTGAAGCTTATCGCAGTGGTAGGAGCTACGAATTGTATGAGAAGTTCATTCTCACAAAGGTCAGACTTGGGACCTGTTGATCTTCAGCCAAGCGCTGTAGCCATTGAGCTATCTCACTGAGCCAAAAATATTGGTTTTCTGTCAGACTGTGTGTTCGCGAATCCCGCACCGATAGATCGTAGGTCCCTGTGACTATGGATACAACTACAGTATAGGGTGGCTTCTGATTGATGGTGTAAATCGCCATGGATCGCTATAAATAGTTTGCAGTGGGTGGTTTGAAACAAGATAATATGTGCATTCGCGCGCTCGGGCTTTTCGTGACCGAAATGGAGCAAGAGCGCGACCGAAAAGCAAGATCCAAAAAAGCATCTTTCACTTTCGGTCGCGATCTGCGATTGAAAGCACGCGAACTGAATTCCGCGACCAGAGGTAGGCGTTAGCCTAGTAGTTCAGGAAAATGTCAAGGTTACCGCAAAGAGGCTTGATTTATACGTTGAGATAATGAATCGCGAATAATCGTTCGGCTTTAACAGTGGAGTTAAAGTTGGGAGAGGAGAACCTTGATCTGATCAACGTCCATCCTGAACTCAACAGCGTTTCCTCACCACGACCGAGTGTTCGCGTGCTCGCGACTGAAATTGTTCTCAAAATTTCAGTCGCGAGCACACCAATGCACCCATTCTCATCACTTTGTTGTGCATTTCGCTAACATCAGCCTAACCTCTGTTTTTCACTTCCTTGTTTAGTCTCTATTATTTACAAGGGGAGTAGTAACCTGAACAAAAAATTACTGGGTAGATTTCGGGCAGTGACTGAAAGTTAAGGGGCTACTACTCTCTTGCCCCACGGAGTCAACAAGTGGAGTGTCCACCTGGAAATGTGTCTGAAGAGGACTACTTGTCACTGACAAGTTTAGTCACCGAAGCTGTCATAACAGAAGAGTGAACACTACTTACACCAACCCAAATGGTATGATTACAAAATTTTATAATTGAGACAAAAAATATCTTCAGTGATCACAGACACTATGGTGAACACTTTTTTCCCAAAGAAGCAGTGCCATATACATCATGTCACTGGGTGGAATGAATCATTTTAGCAAAAAATGGCTGATGAAACACCTGGTAGCTAGTGAGTGACCAGTATGGCCTCAATACGATGATGCAACAATGAAAGGTCAGTATCATTGATATGTGCCCAACCAACAGCCACCGTTGTCAGATAATAGGTGTGATATGACGATAATTAGGAAATATAGTGCACTGCGAGGACTATTCTTAGGTATAGGGATCCGTGGGTTAGGAGAGGATAACTCCACGGTAAGCTAAATCCAATTATGACGATTAGCTGTGAACCAGGAGAGACAAGCCAATGAATCCTGATTGGCTGAATGTAAACTCGGCCAAACAGGAACTATAAAAGAGAGAGTATGAAAGAGAGTGAGTGAGAGAGAGAATGGAGAGAGAATGGTGCGAGAGTGACTGGAATAAAACTAAACTACATACATAGCGAGACTGCCGGCTATATGTAGAGGAACATGACGAGCTCTATGACTGACTAAGACAGATAGATAATGAGTG
>Ga0224501_10001078_pt1 | contig 20887 bp, 20 predicted proteins | sample SF_Oct11_sed_USG_4_FD_169105 | JGI IMG/M metagenome (GOLD analysis project Ga0224501, IMG submission 169105) | Sediment microbial communities from San Francisco Bay, California, United States - SF_Oct11_sed_USGS_8_1 | ecosystem: Environmental > Aquatic > Marine > Sediment | place: USA...
TTGGTGCTGTGCACCTGGCCTACAAGGCCAGGTGCACAGCACCAAGAGTACTAATATATGAAATTGTTGTGAAATAACTAGAATTGAGTGGTGACTAGCTACTATAGCTGGCTGTGCCAGCATGTTTCCTCTCGTGTTCATGATGCTACTACCCTTGTGTTATATGCCATGTACAGCATATGGTTACCAGACATTTGAAGGTGAGCTTAACACCAAGAACCTCTCCGTACATATAGAATCTCTCCGCACGCTTCATGTTCAAGAAGAAGAAGGCTTTATGCTGGTTGGCTCAAAGGACCGTCTATATAACGTCTCATTAGCTTCTATGGAAATGAACTATGAATTGACTGTACCTATGACCCCCGGTAGATTGAGTTGCAGCTCTTTTGAAGAATACGATTGCGAGAATCATGTGCGTGCTATTTTTAAACTCGACGAGAAGAACTACATGCTTTGTCATAGTAATCTTCAGGTACCAATGTGTAAAGGGCTTGTACTCGCCAATGATTCATGGCAAATGACTTCTCTGGAATCTAATAAGATGCACAGGGTGACTCCCGTGTTTGTGGATGGTCAGATATTTCTGCATGAGTCTGCCCCAGAGAAGTGGTATGTTATGACGGAGTTGATGAATTACGGCTCACTGCGTTGGTTCATCTTGACATTGCGGATGAATGGCTTTCAGTCAGTTAGTATGTGTCGCGCTCCCGGTTACACTACAGGTGATGGTAGCACCATAAGAGGTCGATCCTCATACCAAGACAAAAAGACAGGGAAATCAACTGAACTGATCCTTCGTCCCCACTTCGCCGGAATCTTCACTTCAGACAACTTTGCGTATTTTCTTTATGATGAGCTTCCTGGAACAGATATTTCTTGCGGTTTTGCTGATGAGAAATCTCTTCGACTCGCTACGATAGGAGCTGTATGCAGAAATGACCCTTGTCATGACGGCACGTTTGAAACTTACAGAGCAACGCGTATTTTCTGCTCATACCGAATGAATCGGGAAAAGGAAGTATATTTCTACCTTAATGAGATAAGGGCCATCGCTTTTCAAGACTCACTTAAAAACCCGACCAATAAACAGCTAGATGACACAACGAATGATATAATTTATGGCATCTTTACATCTGCAGAAAATTCCTACCCGATCACTGGGATCTGCGCGTTCAATCTAAAACATATAAGTGATTCGTTTAATAGCAGTTTTTGTGACAATCCCTCCAATCCAGTCATCAACATCCCTGATGGTGTGTACCCAATAGATGAAAGCATCTTTTGGAAACCCGGCTACCATATGACTTCAATAGTAGTTGACTGGAACATCACAGGACCAGATGGAATTTATCACAATGTGTTATTTGTTTCAACAGGTAGGTAAAGTAACTATCCTATGCCGCTCCATCGGACTCGAGAGAATCTATGATGCTGCATCTAATACTGACGCTACTAGCTCGAACAGGGTTGACATAGTGAAAGCTGACTGTGGCCTGGGTTGAATCTACCTGCCAAGGGCCTGGTTATTCTTTTACGAGCAGGAAGAGATGTATTTTCAACAACTGTGGAGTGACCTTCAATCCCTACCCACCAGTTGGTTATCACAATCCTAAAATTGTGATTCCCGGGCTTTGCCAACAGAGCTGTTTTGGTCTTCACAACTGTCCACTACGCCCTGAAAATTTCCCATAAATTGATGCTTGAGTTAGACTTGGTCAGTTTGTTGACCAAGTCTTTCCACGAATATGCGACCAATGATAAACATAGCAAAAATATGAAAAAATCAGCCATGATAGCTCAGTAGGAGACTGAATGTATCTCACTGTCTGTTCTCTCCGTGGCCCGGGTCATGATAGCTCAGTAGGAGACTGAATGTATCTCACTGTCTGTCCTCTCCGTGGCCCGGGTCATGATAGCTCAGTAGGAGACTGAATGTATCTCACTGTCTGTCCTCTCCGTGGCCCGGGTCATGATAGCTCAGTGGGAGAATGAATGTATCTCACTGTCTGTCCTCTTCATGGTCCGGCTTCAATACTAGGCAATAGCGGAGTATTTGAAGTGAATCTTCCCCGGCCGATCACATTCGGAGCCAGCGTGGCAGAAATTAGCTCAGTCTCCCCTCGATGGCACAACGCAATCTGTGGACATTAACTAGGAAGGCCGAAGTCCAACCATGGACAGACAATGACTGAAATAGGTTGATCCTTGATCGAAACAGATATCCATGCCATTTTCCCATTTTTAATCATGATTTCCATGCATTATTCAAATGCCCTTAAATTTCACAGTAAAACCATTTATTAACTAGTTTTCACATAATCTTTTTAAGATGATGGAAGACTCCTCAAGATCACAGATGTAAAAGATATCGGCCATCAAATCATCTCAGAGAAGCAAGTGTTTTCACAAGAAACCCCGATTAAAGAGCTTAAGATGCTTAGTAACCAGAAAGTTGTCCTCGTGAACTCCTGGGGTCAGATTGTTAAAGTGCCGATGGTGGAGTGTGATCTCTACAGCACCTGCGGTGAATGTACCGCGGATCCCTACTGTTATTGGGAGGATGGCTGCAGTTCATACACGTACTTGCCAGGCACCTATTTTACTATTGCCAATTGCTCACTAGAACTGTCACCATCACTGATCGAAGAAGGAAGTAAGTTCAGACTTGTTGGAGCAGTAAGAATAGATGTGAGGAGCTCATACTCGCAGTGGGAGCCCGGCATTGCCAGAGGCAAAAACAGGGATCAAGTGTTCATGAGGCCTATGTATTAACCACTGAATTCGCCCTAGATTGCATGCCTATGAAATGATCTCAAATGATAGAATTCTCATAACGGAAAGAAAATCATCACACTGTTGCCTATGTATTATGCACAAAGGCTGCCCCTTAGCCATACAATGGCTGTGCGCGGGGAAAATCAACTTGTACCGGCAATGGTGGGACCCAGGTGGTCCTCTTCCTCACCGCCTTCACCTTTCTCAGCTCAGAAGAGAGCCGTGTACTCATTTCCTACTGGGTGAGCAGTCATTCAAAAATCCAGTTCATAAACCCGGGACCTATAATGCCAGTGGTGAGCGCTCTTACTACTCGACCACCGCACCTCCCTATATGTATATACTATGTAGATATTAACAAAGATTTCACAAAGAAAATCCTGATCTGTGCAGCTGATGTTGGATGGTATCGGGATGAGTTATGTCTGTTTTGCAGCATCTCGTAGCGGAGGGCCGAGAGTAGAAGCGCCGTCATATTCACTGGTTTGGATTTTTGCTGCGATTTCTATCATGACTAGCTGGACTGCAGGACAACTCCTCTAAAGAAAAATTCTTTGTCATCTTATTTTGAACCGCATTGGGACAACAGACATTTACTAGTGTATTTTTCAACGCGTATATGTACCTCTTTAGTAATTCAAACAAAAATATTTCGGACAGCTAGTGAAATAAAATCTAACTTCGGTCGGTAAAGCGCACAATTGTCCATTATGGAGGGAGATACATGCTCATGTGGGGAGCATGGGTTCATAATCAATCAATGCATTTAGGCTCCCTCAGTTTAAGTGGAATCCTTTCTCTATAGTGGCGAGCATTAGTTTCTCCCGTAGCACTTCCTCGCTGGAGTATTCTGGCAGCTTCAGATAGTGCACACAGGTGTTCACAGATGGATAAGTATTGTCAGTACTGTCAGCCTTTTTGACTATAGTTAAGCGAGGATAGAGATTAGCTAAGCCTCCTGGTGGTAACGCTGAGCAACCGGTAGTGAACTGAAGGAAGGCCTTGCGTTCGTCTGGTCCCATATCCACCAGAACATTCACTAACCTCAGGAATCCAGGGCTAAAAGATGTAATAAAACTAGTCATGTAACCTGGGGATGATTCTTGATATTTTTGACTGCAAAGGTCGGCGACAATCGGTACTAAACATGAAAACAATTTTACTGAATAAGTCACCGACTGAGACAGTCGGTGAGAGTCATACCGGAGTCACGGAGTCATATATAAAATTTCACCAGATGCAATCGTCACACGTAGTATCTCAGTACCACTGAGCTATACGATTATACTAGAAAAATATAATCACCTTTCTCGTGTGAAGCCGAGTTTAGGTTCAGTATAAGCGATGATATCCTCGCGATTCCACTGAGGGCACTGATCACCACACAGCATCGGTAGAAGTTCACTAGGACTGAACGAATGTAACTTCTCCATCGGGAAGACAGAGTTAAAACCATCTAAAAGATGAATCCAACGTATCAATCAAGTGCTGCGGCGCAGCAAGCTAAGCTTCTGCTAAACCAATAAGATGTCATGATCTTGTTTTACATGGGCGGCATCACTAAGCCGATGGCTTGTTTTCAGGATGGTCCATGGTCTGTCCTATAGGGCTGATACAGTTATAGTTCTATGCAGTTCTATACAGTTATAGTTCTATGCAGAAGGCGTGACTTCAGTGGACGACAAGCGGATCATTTTTCTTTAGTCAATAGTGGACAAGAAAATCGATATAGAAAATCAAAGGTAAAACATTACTGGCTAAACGAGCCACGTGAGTTTAAGATTTCATATAGGGATTGAGATGACAACTGCACAACTATAATTATAAGCAACTCGCATACATGTACTGCCAGAGATTATGTATACAGACTTGCAATACAAAATACACTTTTACATATAGTCTACCATTAAAGGCATTATGTACATGTGTGTGAATAGTCATGCATGCAAGTGTCACATGTAAAATACATGTTAGTATTGTTTCTTATCTATGCATGTTTTACATATAGGGCTGTATGCATTGCGAACTTACCTCTGAAAGCCTCAAGCTGAACTCGCAGGCCAGAGCACAAGCAGAAGTCGGTGACTAGATCAATATACTCCTCCAGATTATTTATAGTAACGGCAATCTCTGAACCATTTGGTTTCAGCTCAATCTGCTCCCAGCCATACACAGCAGACGTAGGGTTAAACGTGAAGTCAAGGCTGTAGAAAAGGGATCCGACATGAGTGGGTGTCATTTATTATTGTACTCGACATTTGACTATCCTGTTCAACGCACCTTCTAAGCTAGGAGCTAGGATTTATGTGATGACCTCATTCTCACAGTGGGCGCTCAGCATGCTCGGGGCTTAAACTCATGATCTTTTGCTCTTAAGCCAAATGCTCTAGCCATTGAGCTATACCGCAATCCCTGCACGTCAATGCTCATAGACCAAACTGGGAAGTGTTACAGGGCATCGGTCAAAGATACTACTATTTTATAAGGTAAGCATCCTCAGGCATCCTATAGTTCACTTTGCGTCCAGTCTGCCTCGGAGAGTACATAGTCCGAGTTCGGTTTGGTGCCTGACCGAGTAACTGAGCACCCTTTTACACTCAAAAGGGATCTCTCAGATGCCCGATCCTGGATCACTTTTGAGTCAATAGTGCGAGGTTGTGTTTTCAGAAGCTGCAACCATTATCAATCATATTCTAAGTACAACTGTTTTTGAGTGAATATTGAAGCGAATTTAAAAAATTCAAGCTTTCAATGATCCTAGTACGAAATCGGAAACGAGTGATCATTGCTAGGTAATTTGATTGGTTGATGACTCGGACGTCCAAGGCAGATCGGACGCATTTTGTCTCTGAGAAGCAAACGCTCGGACGTCTGAGGCGGATCGGATGAGGCTTTTATACTCCACTTTTGGTGGATTGGACATCGGTCTCGAGCGTCCAGCGTGAGGCGGACTGGTACCAATGATGCTAGGTCCCAGTGAGCTAGCCACCGCTTCACCCACCATTTATCAACCTACACTCTTGACAACCTACCATAAATCCTCCACAGCGCACTCGGCACCGCCAGGAGCCCGGATACAGAGCTTCTCCACACGACTGCTTTTCTCCGCCCCGGTCAGCATTTCATTACTAAGTATGGCCGCCTTGCGATCGGCCACATCGCGAAGCTGTTCCAGGAAGGCCGCGCGCATCGGATTAACAATGCGGAAGTCATCGTCGTTGAGAATGGAATGATACCAGGGTGGTGAGCCAGCGTCTGAACACTCGGACGTGGCGCGGGAGCGTGGTGACGTTGGTGCGGGCATCTCGTGCTGCAAAACAAGAAAATGTGTAGCTTAGGAGGCAGAGAACAATCTCATGATAACCCAAATCCGGAAAAATCATTAACCTATGTTCAATTCAGACCAGTAACTCCCAGGGTGTTGAATGCACATGCCAGAACGGTTTCAGTCTGAATGGAGCATGGCGGATCAAAAAACAAACCTCATGAGTTTCGTTGAATTTTATTATTGGATATTGACCTGGAACCATTTACTGGGCTCTGTTTCTGGCACCTGCTTTCATTCAACTAAATGGATTCTCTGATTTCCCTGGACAAAAAGACCAATGCGGACTGCTCTTGTTTAAGTTATCCATAGGTAAAATAAAGTTTTCATATCAAATGTAGGTTAAGTACATGCGAGTTTATACACTCACTTCGGTGGGTGTCAGATCCTCGGTGTCACTGTCAGAGTTTTCCTGAGAATCTCGCTGATCGATGACGTAATGCCTCGCCAAGTTACTGCCCACCTCGCCTGAACACAACAGCTTCAGGAACGGGCGACTCAGTGGGATGTCAACAAGACGGCCATCTTGTAGAGCCTTGGCCAGCAAGCAGCCGAGGAATCTGAACAGCTCAGCCACTTTACCAGCCTGAGATTGAGGGTAAGGGGCAGGAAACAAGCCTCCCTGACGCTGCAAAAGACAAGTGTCACGGTCAAACCCGCAATCCAGAACTGGAGCGGGCGCAGATGTGCAGATCGAGTGAACTCTGATCAAATGCTCAGCCACAGATGATCTAGGGCGTGGCTTAGTATTCCATACACCTACATCATCCATTGCAAGAAATAGCAGCTGAAGACCTAATGGTTTGAAATTATTTTTTGGAAAGTTGCTAGCTTTCGGAGTACATGCAAACCAGCAACCTACAGTCCATTAGCCCACACCTGTATATAGAAGCCTGGCTGTTTGGTCCCATGACCAATGTCCACCTCACGCTCCGTGGCATCATGATAGTCATCATCTGTCAGCCACATGGCGTGTTCCTTCTTTTGCAGTTCTGCCGAAACAAGCGCATAAAACTCCAGGGTCGGCCCGAGGCCTGTACCCTCCTCATCACTGAACTCAATCTGTGAGAAAGACAGTCAAGTGGTTAAACAGAGCCCTGTGATGAAAAATGGGGTCTCGGCTTCCAATGGTTGGCTGGTTCACTAGCTGGCTGAGACCTAATTGTTTTCTCTTCATTTCATTGTTCTATGTAGGCCCTCGGCCAAGCCGAAGGTTGTTATTGAGAAGAGCTAGAAATTTTGTGAGCATGGTGGCATAGCCATGGACTAAGCCCAGGATCTCATAAACTAAAGCCATGTGCTCTAGACACTGGCTACTGAAGTTCCGTGTGGGTTTAGATTGAACAGTCAGTGAGGGTTTCAGGTAATGTTTGTCTTTGGGGTCTGTGGTTTGTGATTGGCCAGGAGCTGCTGAGTTCACTAATTAGGGGGCCCCCAGTGGGGCATTGATTAATCATCTTTCTGATTTTGCTGACAGGTGTCTACGTGTGTCAGCATGACAGCTGTGAAATCATTTCTCTATCAGACCACCCACTCAAAAGTTATGATCAAAAATCCAAATGTGCCAATATGCTGCAATATGTCTCTCATTGGATGAGGCACATCATGATCTGTGTGAAAATCTTAGCCTCCGGCACAGACATGGAGAGGATAACTCTATGGTCACGGAATCCGATTGCACCATACACTGCGCTTGGGCGTTATCACTCCATCCATAGAGTTATCATCCCTTAGAGGATAGCTCTATGACTCCATCTGTCTAGGTGAGAACAGTGCATGTATAGCGGGTATCCAGCAAGAGATCAATATATAAGTGGATGTTGGAAACTTCAGAATCACATATATCCCGTTAATTACATGTATATAAAAATGCCTACATTATGCGCCGTCTGTAATTAGCAATACATTCAGGTCTTCCAATCAAGTATTAGCAAGCCAATCATTATAATTTATTTGTCTACCCGCCAGTAACTTTTGCCAGATCTCACCTCCAGCACACTCTTGCGTTCAGCGTGATATCTCATGACTTGCATGGCCCAGCTGAGCAGACGGTCGCCACGCGGCACCTTTACCCGCTCGTGTTTCAATCGCCCGACACGATACTCTCCGCAGTCGTCACGTCGATTCACTCTGGTTCCGCCTCTTTCCTGTGACTGATCGCGGCGACTCTGCAGGCTTATTATCGCTCTACAATAAAAACTCATCATAACCCACCATAAATTTAAGTTGTACTTTAAATTTAAAATCCTCGAATTGAACAATTCTTTCAATGGAACTCTATGTGAAAGGTTACCACGAGGGCACATCTGTGACCCATCTGTTAAGGCCTTCCCATAGTATAGCTCCTTTGAATTGGGGGCTCACTGGAATTCCAATTGAAGTGCCTTGGTAATAGAGGTTACCATAATTTTGATTATCGATCGAGCACAGCTAAAATTTGATCACATTCTTAGTGTTTGGAAAAACTCAAAGCAAGTAGAATTGGCTATTCATCACTCGACAGTGATGACCACCGACAGACATGAGGCAATACAAAACTCATACTAGCCCGTAATGTTGAGCAGGGAGGTGAGGTACTTCTCCTATTTGTCGCCACAAGTAACAAACCTGGAAGTGCCGTAAGCTGTATAGTTGAAGTAGAGGCTCCTCAGATCATAAGAGAAAAGCATGGGGCACCATTTAGTGAGCCTTTCACACCAGTCAGGCAGTGACATACTGGCCAATACCAGACAGTCGGTCAACTGTTGTGTAATCTTATTGGTCAGCTTCTTACTGACGAAACTCTCTTTAGAGACTTCCACCGATGGTGAATTGCCATCTAAAACAGAGGTAATGCTAAATCTAAACCAGAAGTCAGACTTGTTACCAGGATGATCCATGGTACGTCACATAGAAAGTGTAGCTCAGTGGGTATGGCTCACACTTTTTATTTGGCTTGAAAATGCTCTTTTACACCAATGACTTTAACGAGACCACAGGTCGTATTTACATGTAAATCCAGGGTAATCAGAGATTTCATTTAGTCAAAGAAAAGCAGGTGCCAGTAGACAGTTCAGAGTGAGTATGTGTACAGTGGTAGCCACCAATTGCTCGATATGCGGGTCATCAGCTTAAACTCCAGGGTAACGCAGCAATCCGTCGAAGCCATCAACTATTGATCAAAACCAACACGCAGCGTCAACTCACCGTCGGATTTCTCCATAGAGATGACATAGATCAGCTGAAGCAGTCTTAGTACGTCATCCACTGAACACTCATGATTTTGATACTGAGCATCAATCTCACTGAGTACGCGTCTTCGGCTCATATTCTGATCCTGCAGACGCCTCTCCTCAGCTAACTTCGGACCAAACGACTTCAGGAAATCCTGTTTAATGCGATGCCATCATAATTATCCAATTATCAACAAAAACCAGAGGTTTCTGAAGAAAATTCGTTCACTTTAGAACTGCAATCATTTCCCAGATAGTCACAACAAATAAGAACAAGAAATTCAACACATCATGATACCGCAATGATCCTCTTGATGACTAATGTTTTCATAATTCGCAACAGGACCCTTTCTGGTATGAACTTGAGAGAAAACGGCAAGTTACTAGACATTTTGCGCGCTTCAAAAACGGGGGGGGCATGGACCTTAATGTAAAAAAGACTCCTAGTCTTATTTAAGTTATCCATGTAAAATAAAACTATCAAACCAAAATCAAATCAAGGCGCCTTGACTGCTCCCGACAAGCAGCTTATATAGGGTTCTTCATCAGGATTATTGGTTCTTTTTGGGGTGAATCCACAAAATTGGGTAATAGAAGCGTCACATTTGACTTACAAAATTAAGACGGTCTTAATTTGAATAATCTAAATTCAGCGACTGCTCCCTTAACCAAGGTTTAGTGGTTAGATTACACCATTCCCCCGCAGCGAGTCGTGAGTTCGAATCCCACAAAGCCAATGGCGGTGGCAGGAAGGGGATCAGACCTTATTTCACCCCTGAACTCCCTGGTAATGAGGGAGATAACTCCACGGCCGAGCACAGGGATCAATAATGTAGAGTATAAACAGAAGCAAAGGTAAAGCGCTCAACCGCACCTTATAAGCCGCTATGAGCTGTGAACAGTTCCTCATTTTCTTGACACTTTTGCATTGTCCACTAAGTCGCCATCGCAAAAGGAAATTTTCATCAGAATTTGATTTGAGGTAGTCGATAAGTTCTGATTTTGGCAGCTGGTCAGTTCCCAGATAGTGGGCGACGTACCCCATCGTCCACCGGCCCTACATCATTGACATTTGAGTGAAAATCAAACCAAATACTCCAGCACCAATTACACCGGTTAATCCTTAGCAGATCCTATAGAATGTCTTACTGATAAAAAAAGAAATCAGAAAACGGTTTCAGAAGTCAGATGTTGGCAAAAATCATCATTCCTCAAAATTAATCCTTCTTCAAGAGATTGATCGAGGCTCATATTCTATACGATAGTTAGTGTTGGTGGTTCATTCACTGATCTGTAATTGGGCCGAATGAACGTTGAAATGTTGCATTTAAGTGCAGTGATGAAGCATGTCACGGATGTAATCTACCACACATGACACAGTTTATATACAGCGGGTTTTGGATATATGCAACCAATTGGTGTACGGCAAAATGTGTTGTCTCAATGTGATGTTGCATATACAGACAATGACAAAAAGAGTGCTTGTAAACGGTTTGATGCCGAGACTCCTGTTGCTTACAAAGGCAGTGTTGCAATTAAAGGGCGTTGCCTATAGCCAAAGTCCACTTTGAATGGATATTTAATAAGGACCAGACTGCGATGGGATAGACAAGCCTTACCAGTGTATTCTCCTTCCTACGGGTATGAGTAGGGGCAGTCGCGCTGTCTCTGTATATCAGTCTACAACCAAATATACAACTAAAATTATCTTGTCTCCCGCGATGCGTAGTTTAGTTTATTCCTCAAGACCACTCAAGTCACGAGTTTATTAAAAAAGTCTGTACATAAAGAGAAAAGAAATTTAAAAAGAAACAAAAGACAAAAGGGCAACTAAAACAATTCAAGGCCTGTCAAAACGGTTCATAAAAAAATATATCTTGTAATTTTCAGCAGAGCACTTAGGTGCCCTAATATAGCTGTAGCGTCTAGCCTGTGATCCGGATGTAAGAGTGTGTATTGTTCTCATTTGATTTGCAGTTCACACATAATTATGCTCCTCGTTTTACAAGTTTAAACTCAAACTGAGCACCGGCTTGATTGTTTTGTGAGTATATAACTGCCAAACCTATGTAACACACTGCTAAGGACAATCTGCTTCATTTCTCATGTATATAAAATGAGGTCATAAGAAATGGCGGACAGAGTTGTAATGACTTCGGGTCCTAATACACGTTTTCTCAAGTTTAATGTCCAGGCTGGACTGACTTACGTGTAGGTAGGTTCCCAGATTCTCTTTAATCTGTCAGCTCGGCCATTCAGAGGCCCCAGCAGTGTCAGTTGCTGAATGTACTTGAACAGAGTTGCATTTGGATCATCCAAGTTGATTTCCAAATCGGACATCTGTAGCAGGATAAGAAAATTTGTTACTGCGAGGAGCTCTTCCTGGATGGTCCAGCTATCCGATTGGTATCACATGGATTCTGTACGTGAATTAAACCTTACTACTCGCGACACAGTTCCATTGTGGGAAAACAACTAATCTACTGTAACTACGGTGGCCTATCAATTTGAAGAACAATAATTACACTGACAGTGGTTAAGATGGACTATTATATTGCAGCTAAACTAGCAAGTGTTAATAGAGGCGTCAGGACTCAATGGAACTGAGAAGGCTAAAACACAGCCAACAGGCCAGTGAATAACTGACTTACCCCCGGGTAGGAAGGACCTCGTATAGACAGGCATAGCTTAGTGTCACCATGCTCACTGTCCATATCACCATCCTCCTCCATTCCATCTTCTCCCGGCTCAGGAACCTCGAAATCCTGCGTCTGGTTGACGTTTGGGCGACCGGGTCGCGGGTCAAACGCCGGAACGAGGGCCGAGAACTGTCGCTTGAGAACAAAATCATCATCCCACGCCCGACGATGCTGCTCCAAGTCAGTGCTCTGTTCCTCCTCATCTTCCTCCTGCAGAAAGGAAATTATGCTATATAGGTCAGTCAGTCAACATGGGCCTACATAGGACAGTAACAGCTCAGGGGTCTATATAGGCAGTAACAGTTTAAGGGCTCTACACAAACCAGAAACAGTTGGGGTTTTCGCATAGGCCAGTAACGTTGGGGTTTTTGCGTAGGCCAGTAACGTTGGGGTTTTTGCATAGACCAGTAACAGCTGGGGGTTTTACATAGGTCACTGACAGTTCTACATAAGTCAGTAACAGTTGGAGGTTCAACACAGGTCAGCGACAGTTTGGAGGCTCTACATATGTCTGTAAGTATGAGCACTCTACATAGACCGGTGTCAGTCACGGGTAAGGCCAGTGGGGGCCTGTCCACCATAATTAGAACACATGGCGTTTTAGGGTCAAATTTAGAAGTTCGGCACAGGTCACTTTAAAATTGTTATTTGATGAAAAAAGGCCTTGAATTCAAATTTGGCCATTAAAAATTGACCAGATTCAGTGTTGTTATGAATATGTAACATCTTGCTGACTGCGAAATTTGTGCTCGAGGGGCAGTCAAATAGGAAACCGAAATTCACGAGTGCAGCTCCGTACCCGTGGCAAAAGGAAAAAGAGACATTTTTATAGTCATAATAAAACATCTTCACAACAGCAACCCAAGTTGAACAACAATAAGGTAGGAATTTAAGTAGGCCCCCAGCAGTGCAAGGGGCCTACGCAAGACAGGCCACTTACAGGCTCGCTACCCGGGGAAACCTGTGCGGATCTGTGTTCTTCATACTGCTACTTACCATCGGTTCATCATACATCTCTCCATCCACGTTCATCTCATCATCTTCATCCTCTTCATCCTCATCTCCACAGTCCTCTGCCAGCTCCTCATCCTCGATTCCCTCGAGAAGCGCCTGATAATTACCCGGATACTGGATACTGATTATCTTTATTCTGCGTATACTCAACCTCATAGTCCCTGTGAGGGGTCATTGAGTTTGCTCTCTGGTTAACCTTGTCGGTGTTCAGGAGCGAATCAGCGTCAAATGCCGTTCATGCCAGCACCATTGACTTTTCCGCGGTTCGAATCCACATCTTGCTGTTACACAAGTCGCATATTTTAATCGCTAAACTTGTACTGACACAAATCAAGGCAACAAACTAAATGGAGGTACTATTTAATCCACTTCGCATATGGCCTGGGTAGGACGGCACACGATCTGAGTCTGATCTGATGTTTGGCCTATTATTCGAGGACCCTTTAACACTCTAAATGGATTCTATGACGCCCGACCCAGGATAACTTTTGAGAAAATCAACGGTGACAAAGCTGTGTTTCCGAAAGCTGCAACTATTTTTGCTCAACATTTCAAAAGAAAATTAATCTACTGAATTCTTTTACCACAAAATGTCTTTATTGTCAGTGCAACTTTATGCAGTTATTTGAGTGAATATTGAGGCGAAATCAAATATATTCACTCCCTTCCAATGCTCCTAATATGAGACCGGAAAGAGTGAACAGCGCTAGGTAATCTGTGAAGATCATTTGATTGGTTGATGAGTCGGACTTTCAAGGCTGATCGGGCGCTTTTGTCTCTGTGAACCAAATGCTTGGGCGTCCCGAGGCAGATCAGACGAGGATTTTGTACTCTACTTTTGGGGCGTCCGGACACGGATCGAACACAAAGTGGATTATAAAAGCGCCTTAACTGAATAAGAAGGAAATACTTGTTTAATGAGCAGCGACACAAATTACCTGTGCATGGCATGACTCTAAGAAGTCAGCCTCACTATCACTGGAGTTGGTCAGCGACAACGCCATCGTCTGGCTCAGTGAGAGCACACTCGGTTGCTGCTGTGGCTGGCTATGGTTTCCGCTGGCAGGGGTCGAGTTATTTAGGTTGGGGAAACTCTGAGCAGCACTCAGCAGTGTATCTGAAAAAATTCATCGCGTTAGTAAACATGTGGCTTTGAACAGTATCAATGGTGGCAATTTCACGATGGAGAAAAGGTTAAGAATCATTCTAATTTGTCAAATTGTGGCGGTAGAAATCTTCAGACCAGACATCAGTAGTGATACAAGAATTCTCAATAAATTTTCTACACACATTTTATCTTAAACTACATGTAGCTGAAAGCAATGGACACCTCGAATTAGGATTTTCTGATCCATAAATTGTCACATGATTTGCCTCCTCGACAGTTTTAGCACGGCTGTTATTCACATTATTTGATCCCGTCATCACAGTAGAGAGGTTAAGATGCAATGGTATGCCAAAACGGTTTGCTCTAACCGTTGGCCCAACGTAACCGTTATGCGTAGAGAGGTTAAGATAGCAAGTTCCAGCGCAACGTTCAATGAAACCCTTTGAGCAATGATGAGAATTCAATGGCTACAAAGATCAAAATGAGTTCGCTGTCTCATTTTCGCAGTTATTATAGTTGCTACAGCATAGAGTGCAGGGAATTCCATGATAGAGCCCTTCGAAAAAGACTACCGCAGCGCTAGTACTCTGAGCGATCGTTAGGAAACTCGATTTACAGACATTTTTATTATGGGTTTGGGGCCACACCGGACACACCATAATTAATAATGCCAGATATGTTGCCTAAGGCTTCGAACAAGACGCCCAGGTAGGTTTCCCCGAGGTCCACGGCGAATGGAACAAGATAATGGTTATGGGAGCTGTAACCGTTTAGAGAATCCTACCGGTTTTGCCAACGGTTAGGAGTTGTCTGGGAAATCCTTTTGGTCACATATTTCCATTACGTATATCGCACAGAAATGTAATCGTTGCCGGTAACCGTTTGAATCTTAACCTCTCTAGTGGTGGTTGAATCATGGTTGAGGTAGGTTCATATTGCACCAAACCAAGTTAATCAGTTTAACCATTACCTGAGGCCCTGTTGCAGCTGAGGGCGCGAAGCAGACTGGAAGCAGTAGTAGATTGTTTGTTATTACAACCAAAATTTCTTCTCGCGAGATTCGCAAATGACTCGAGCAGGCTCATCGTTTCCTGTCTGTTGGAGGTCAGGTTCGGCACGCTCACGCTCATGCTGCCTTGGCCGGTATTTGTGCTCGATTGATCTGAAGAGAAAGGAGACGGTGAAAAAACACCAGGTACATCCATACACAGCACCATGTTATAGTGGGAGTCAGGCTATCTTGATCAAACACACAGATGTTGTTTCACACCAACTCATTTGGAGGTTTATAGAACATCTGGCTTATTGCTCGGTACACGCACGGTTCAACCTGAAAATGCTGAGGACGTTTGTTACCCTGGCCCTAGTAGCTTTTGCCTACAGTCGAGTACTTGAGGTGCGTATTTAGCTTCAACGGATCTTTTCGTAGTCAAAATCTTCCAGAGTTATAGATAAGCTTTTTAAACAGAATTCCTCATGATTTGTGGTTATTGATTCCTTTAAATTGATAATGTGTGGAAGAATTGTTAACAGCAGTAAAAGGCCATTCTTTATGCAATAAACTGAAAAGCGATCCAATTTTACAGAGCAACTGTGACAGCAACAGTGATTGTGCGGACAATGAGTGCTGTGTGGCAATGGATCGCTACTTTATTGTTAGCAGAAGAGATCTGATGCCAATGCCAGTTGGTGAGCTTTTACACAATCTACGGTTGTATAATCTAGGGTGTTCATAATGGCAGCTCGTCGGAAATTAAATTCTAATCACACGCTTAATGCAAATAGGACATACAAATTAGCGTAAAACACGCACACGGTAGTTTCCATCATAGAGTTATTTTCCCATAGACTAGGCATCTGCGGTCGTGTTACGGCTTCCACAGCTCCTATTGATGGAGCATAAAACACTTCTTCAAAAGATCTTTGCATGTTCCTTTTTACATGGTTGATTAGGATTCAGTTTAGATCTATCTACTATTGAACCTTCCTATTTAAATACTATTGCTTATGTTTTAGATATGAGTGGAGGAATTTGCAACAAGTTCATCAAGGAGGGCGCTAGCTGTCACGATCCGGGCTTCACTTCCTGTGGCTGCGAGCCAGGCACCAAGTGTGTCTATTATCCTTCTCCAAAGGGCAGCCTCATTGCGATACCCGACCTGCCAATGGGCAAACGTGACTTTTTCTTCCGTAAGTGTTGGTTTGTGTCATTAAGCTTCACAAACGTATATTGCTCGTCTCACCCAAAGAGCCCAGAGAGGAAGAAAATTGATGCCCGTGCTCATAAAGCAGAGTGATCAGAGTTGCAAATATCTCCGGTGCTCTCTCATAACCAATGCTTCTATGACCCGTGTATCAGGGCAGGGGGACAGTTCTCGATTCTGTTTCAGGGCCGGGCAAATCTTTCTGTGAGAAGCCAAAGAAGAACTGAAGACCAAACACCGAAGACGCGTCCTAATATTTATATGCTGTTGCTTCTGCACTGAATAAATATATGAAACGGACAAGCTGGGGCTGTAGGCTTTCATTGAGTTTTGTATTGTTTAGTGCAATAGCGATAGTAAACATCAACCAAGTTTTCTTAGAGCAAATGTGCATATGAACTTAATACTTGTAGCCCTCGCACCAAACTCATGCTTAACTTAAAGTCACTGGTTTTTCTACGCACGGCGGAGTATTTAATACATTTTAAGCTGGGCACTGGATGCAGATACAATTATTCTACATGTCCATACAGCATCCCATCACGCGACGGGTATCTTAATTCAATGACACGCCACTGCTTTTATCAAGCCTTATGGTCGTTCCCAGCCTTTGCTCAACTTAAGCAACCGCATATATAACATAGTTTCACAAAAACACCATGAGAATACAACTGTTTCTTCTAGCTATTGCAGTCTGTGTCACTGCAGAGATTCTGGTAAGAAATGGCAACATCGGAGCCTATTTCATTTGAGGTGGTAGTAACTGTGTGCTAAAATTTGCTGTACTTTGCTGGTCATCTTGCAGAATCGATGTACCCAAGACTCGCAGTGTGGGACTGATGAGTGTTGCGCGCGGGAAGGTTTAGGCAGGCCCAGGCCTAATGGTAGGTGCATTACACCACTCAATGACCATGTGTTATTCAACAATATTGATTATAACTAAATTACTAAATTTTGATTCTAACCAACAACTGGCTTATGTAGATAGGACACCTGGTGTATGCAAGCCTTACATTAAACTAGGAAAGCCTTGCTCAGGAGTACCAGGATGCGGCTGTCAGCCAGGTAAATAACTGTTCTATCTCTCACACATCAGGATATCAATAAAGACAAACATATATGCTCTCCTCGTGCATAACTCCCAAGGATCAGTGTACATGAACATATTTCTCAAATTTCAGAAGCGGTTTGTGGCAAGTCAGCTTACTTCACATGGACAATCACTCTGGCGAATGGAACAGAAGTACCAAACCCTCTACCGCTAAAACAATGCTGTAAAGTCATCTGTAAACTCCGCAATGCTGGCAAATAAGACAGATGTTTTCGGTGGATAATCAGCGCAAGACACAACCTCATGCAAGACACAACAAAGACACAACCTCATGCAATATGCTGTCAGATTGCGATTGACTTATGAATTACACACATTTTGCTAGAGTGCAATTGTGATTCATACATGGATACACTGAGACACACTGGGTAACTTACTGTTCGATTGTTGCTTAGCGACGGATTTGTTAGCTCTCCTGGCTGCGCGTTCGGCCAGGCGACGGTACAGCTGTTCCTCACTTAGTGAGCTCCATTCGGCCCAGTGTCGGTCCTCTTCTTCCTGGGCGGCACTGGCCTCGTCAGCTGCCTCCCGATTATTCGGTGTCACTATATAAGTAAACACCTTGAGATTACTACCATGGAATAGCGCAGAGCTCGGCTAGAGCTGCGATTGTTGAGCCATGGGTTCAAACGATGGTCATGCCAGGCTCCCAGTATTTTTACACAATTCCAAGCTTCTTCTGCTCCGAACCAAGTCACTGGTGCAAGAGGTCTGCTGGACAATGTGGACAAGTGCTGGATAGGACAATCAAAACCTAATCGAAAAACTAAATCTACTTGATGGGATCCCAAATGTGGCTCAAACTGTTTGTTGAGATCGAGTGAGTATGCACAGGGACTCTAATGGCCACTTTATAACACTAAACTGAGAGGTGCATCTCCCGGCACGCCGCGCTGAGCATCAAAAGCGGTGTCTAGCGCGAATCAGGGCGGATAGCACGGTGTGCCAAGAGGTGCACCACTCATTTCGGTCGTATAAAGTGGCAATTACTCCCATCCCGGATGGATATATGAGATTACCTGTAGTTGGTGTGCAGGGAGTCATAGGTTGGGGTCTGGGCGATGTGTCCAAACTAACATCAGCGGCAGCTTGAGATAAATCCATCATTTTTTCAGCAACTGACTCTGCTGTCTACAATTAACAAGTAAACAATAAATTTTGTCTTTCCAAGACAAAATGGCTGTTAGGCCTGGTGCAGAAATTGGTCTACTAGAGTCTATTTCACTCCTAGTTTCCCGGGGTGAGCTATTAGATTTTTTGCTAACACCCATGTGTGTCAACAAGTGAGAAACGGGCACCAATGGCAGTCTAATATAAGGCCTTCCTCAATTTTTCCTACAGGGAACATGCTTCAATGGGGCTACAATATTAAAACTGGCGTTTTCTCATCTGCCTATTTCTGTCTACTGCTGGCTGGATCTAGGCCTTCTTCACCCTCTTTACGGCTTCCCATTCTCCTCGGTGTTGTGCTGCCGTCAACCCTCTTTTTTGATTATGTTCCCAGCCATCTTGTTCCTGGTCAAAATTCTCCTTTTGAAAAAGCATAAGTTGACACATCATTGTCTCACAGGTAGAACTAGATTGGACCAGACAGTCACTACATACCGATTTGATTTCTTTGGTGATATTATCAGCAGATGCAGCCTGTTCAGTACTGGCCACAGAAGCTTTACTCGAGCCCGTATCGGTAAGGCTGGGAGTTGAGCTGCTCTTCTTACTCAGTGCACTGCCACTGCGTCCGCCCGACTCCTTGGGCCTGTTCAGTCGATCAGGATCATGGGAAGGAGCAAGCGCCAGGTCAAACTTGCCTTCGGCACCCATCCGATACGAGTTGGTACTGCCGCCATCCCAGCTCACGTCAACCCAACCTGGGATCAGACATGGGCACACATGATCTCAATAATGAAAACTGGGTCAGCATCAATGAAAAACATGTGCAGATATAATGGTTCTCATAATCCACTAACGAATGTAAACCTTGCCCCAATATGTTCTTCTTATCCAGTTTTTCCAAACTTATTAGGTGAATGAAGGATACAAACACTCATTTTCAGTATGAACATGCCATAATGAACTCCGTATACTGAAAATCTCTCACACATTCCTTTGTCTTTGCTGCTAGTCGAGCTGGTCTCATGCTGCTCTGCTTACCATTATGCAGTTCGCTGACGACTGTCCCTTCTCCACCCGCGTTGCCATCCTGGTCCCTCCATTTCCAATCAAGACCGCGCACTACGCGTGCATTTACTACCATTTGCTTTAGTACATGTGTCCTAAGCAGGCGTCGTTCTCTTCTTTGATTGGCTTCAGCCTCCCGTACTGCTTTACCTGCAAAACGCAATTCCATTAAGGAGACTTTCAATGGGTAACAATAAAGGAAGTTAGCAATTTGTGCATAAAAAAATCCCTTTTAGGGACCAGTCATGGTTTAGTAATTAAAATGAGTATATGTAGTACGAGTTCTGAAAAGGAAAATGGTGGTGAGAAAAAGGACATCCTGAGCTTCCTCTTGCCTTCCTAGTAACCATTGAGTAAATCCACCACCCTTGCAGAGAATAATAGTGACAGGAGTAAAACAATTAATTCTAATTCAGAATGTCAATTACACCATAAGGTTTCAAAATGACAACTTTTTAAAACCGGTGCCGTGTAGCTGAATGATGTGACTCACTTACCGACATCATCACAGGCATCCATGACTGTGCCATAGATCTCCAGGCCCGATAGGCTGAGATAGCTCGTCTGACCGCTGGCGTTCTTGCCATTTTGCTGTATACGAATGTGCCTCCAGCCACGAGGATCCGGGCTTGTCACATAACCTTCAAGTGGCCATGTGCATGTCGAGCTGCAAGGCATGAAATGTGATAAACTCAATGCAATGTTTTACGTTAACCAGCCGACAACAATTGGGAAATCAAAAGCCTTAAAGTTTGATGCAAGACTGACTGAAACGTTGTTTAAAAAGAAAGGCGGTTCTCAGAACATAGCCATTACAGAAAAATTATTGCAAGAGCAGTGGAACTGGAACAACACGAGCCTGACACTCAAACCTCATAATTCATGCTTACATTTGACAGTGCTCCTGCCAAGAGTACTTACCCCGGGTCATTCAGACCACTGTCATTAGCATGCTCCTTGAGTGTGGTCCAGCTAAGCCCATCAATTGAAGCTTGGAACAGCCAGTTTCTCAGCGCCGACTTGCCGTAACCTCGTGCGTGACGCATCGTATACGCAGATGGGATAATCCATACACCGAGGTCAACTGAGAACCAAGACTTCCTGCGGAGAAAAGAATTCAATCAGACCTCTAAGGCCGACAATCTTTCAAAACAGGACTTCACCTAGTATGCGTCTAATCACCTAGTATGCGTCTAATCTACTCATATCAATAGCTGCACTTTTGTGTGAATGAAAATAAACCACTTCTCATGGGGGGGGG
>Ga0224501_10001079_pt1 | contig 20869 bp, 14 predicted proteins | sample SF_Oct11_sed_USG_4_FD_169105 | JGI IMG/M metagenome (GOLD analysis project Ga0224501, IMG submission 169105) | Sediment microbial communities from San Francisco Bay, California, United States - SF_Oct11_sed_USGS_8_1 | ecosystem: Environmental > Aquatic > Marine > Sediment | place: USA...
GTGGACCGATCGCCTCACCTGTTTTTGAACGCGCCATGACCACCTCGCAAAGTGATCGCCATACGATGATCCTCTCGAAATCAGAGTGCAACCCCGGCTTGGATCGCGCTCTGCGCGATCCTGGTTAGACTTGCCAAGCGGAGCCACTGTCAGACCGGCTGTTGGCTTGGTCGCTAGAATTCGAACGAGCGGTGTCATGAAGCGGTGCCGCGACCACACGGTCACGTCCCTCTCGTTTGGCGATGTACATGGCTGCATCCGCCGCGCGGATCAGTTGTTCCCAGCTCGTTCCATGTGCTGGAAAAGTCGAGACTCCTGCAGAACAAGTAAACCCGATCCGAGTGCGATCCACTGACCGAAGTGAGTCCAATTGGTGCCGCATCTCTTCGGTACGGGAGACAGCCGTTTCGATTGGGGTTGCCGGCATCACGACCAGGAATTCTTCTCCGCCGTAGCGGCAAACCACATCCTCGTTTCGGTAGCAACGCTGAAGATGGGCGCCGAAATCGCGCAATAGGTCGTCCGCTGATACATGACCGTGAGTGTCGTTGTAGCGCTTGAAATGATCCAGATCGATCAAGACCACACTGATCGCGCCCTCCTGACGCTTGGCGCGCAGTAGTTCGCGCGCCAAGGTTTCTGACATGTAGCGGCGGTTGAACAACCCGGTCAGTGGATCGCGAATCGACTGTTCCCTCAGGCTATGCCGTAGTTCGATGTTCGCCATGGCCAGTGCAATTTGGTCGGCGAGCGTGATCGCGAGCGGTTCTTTCGCGTAAATGATCTCCTGCGGCTGATCGGCGGAGAAGCAGATGTGCAAGACGCCTCGAGCTTCGCCCTGGGCCATCAGTGGAACACACATCGATCTTCCCGAATCGGCCGCGGATTCGTGGTCGCAGCTCACCCCGTCTCCGTGGATGCCCACTTGGTGTGGTCGTCCACGCCTCAGCGCCCAACAAGAGTCGCTCCGCACGATTGAAGGGGCGTTCGCATCGAGGCTTGCTATCACCTCCCCGATGGTGCGATCGCTACTCAATTCGTACACGTTCACCGAATCCCCCTCGAACATTCGAGCGAGATAGACTCGCAACACCTTCCCAATGTCGCTGGGTGAGGCACAACTCTGTAGCAGTTCGCCGATTTCCGACAGCTGCCCCATCTGGGAAGCCCGCACTTCGTATTCCCGCAGGCGCTTTTCTTCCTGAACACGGTTGTGTTTCTCGATGGTGATGTCCCGCCCCACGGAGTAGATCTGTCGGTCTTCCAGGGAAGCCGCGGCCGTCCACCGCAGCCAGCGCGTAGCACCGTCTTTGGTGATGAATCGGTTTTCGAAGCATGAGGTGGGCAGCCCAGTCGTCAGCAAACGCTCGGCTTCTCTACGGGTCTCCGCTCGGTCGTCGGGGTGCACAAATTCGATATATGGCTGCGTCTCCAACTCTTGTGGCGTGTAGCCCAATAGCTCGTGAAATGCAGGATTGATATGCTTGAAAAAGCCGTCGGTTCCGGAAACGCAAAGCAGGTCGAGTGATAAATCGAAAAACCTGGATAGGGCACTTTCCGCCCTCCTACGATTGTCGATTTGGTTTCGTAGTTCGGCGTTGGTCTCTGTCAGGCGTAGCTCGAATTCGAGCTGCTTGCGCCGAATGCGAAGCGCTCCGATGATGTTGGCGCAGGTGGCTGTGAGCGGTTGGAGTTCGGCCAGCAGGGTCTCGTCATAGCCGCCGGGTCGATTGGCCAGGCCGAAGGTTCCGACCAGCTCGCCAGCAACCGTGAATGGCACACCGAGAAAAGCATCGAGTCGTGGATGACCCTCGGGTAGTCCGCCGCGCCTGGGGTCATTGTATGGGTCGTTCGCGATGACGGGCTCAGCGGTGGTCATCGTCCGCCCAAAGAGCGTGTCGAGGTTGTAGAATTCTAGGCCGTCGGGGGCGTTGCGTTCGTAGAAGTCACGGGTGTCCTGATTCCAAGCGATGTTGGTGACCGCGTGCGTTTTTAGAAACGGTTCGCCCGCATCCGTCCAGTGGACCTCGCCGATGTAGCCGTACTCGCTGCCCGTGACCGTGAGCAGGCACTCCAGAAGGTCCTCGAAGGTGCCCCTGACGTCGCCGTCGACGAGAAAACGCGAGTGCGCGTGCGATATTGCAGCCAGCAGCAGACGTTCCCTGCAGGTGCGCTCGGCGCAGCTTTCGTGGGAAGGAGGTAGCGAGGGTAGGGTCGTCGAGCGCGGCATTCTCGCCACCAGATCGGGCACGGGGCGAAAATCTTGAGTCCGAATCGCAACGCGAATCGAGGGCGGTACCGGTAGGTCTGCCTGAAACGACCGGGGCGGATGTGCGTTCGTAATCGTGGCACTGCTACAGGCGGCGATGTCCTGCGCGCGAGGCGCACCGGGCGGTGCGACGCAGCAACGCCCGGTGCGCCTCGGTCGCAGCGCCAGCGGCAACTCCGCAACCACAGGCCAGACGCTGGCGTGCAGCCAGCAGGTCCGGACCTGCACCAAAAGCTGCCCGGGGGCGGCACTGGGCGTCGTCAGCTCGGCCAGGTGCAGCACTTCTGCCGCAGCGCCTTGGGGGTCTTGGAAGAAGGCTTGCGGGCAGCCTGCACGATGGCCCTGACGGGCACCAGGGTAACCCCGGGTGCTCCCTGTGCACCCGTACAGGCTGTGGTTTGCCCATAGCTGGCGCCTGGCAGCCCGCGAGGCTAGGGTATGCGCGTGCGCGCGAATGCAAGGCTCCTGCGACTGCTGACTACGCTTGTGGCGATGGCCGTGTCGGGCGTCGCGGCACCCGCGTGGGCCGAAACCTGCGCTTCCAATCACGGCTGCTGTTGCCACCACGGGTCGGAGTCGCGCGCTGCGAGCTTTGAACGCGCTCCCTGCGGCTGCGAAGCCTCCGAGGGGGACCCGAGCGCACCCGAGACCGCGGCCGCCACTTCGAGCACGCCGCGGGTCGACGCCGCACAGCTATTGCCGCTGCGCGCTTTGCCCGCTGCGACGATGTCGGTCTGCCAAGCCTCGGCGCCGCCCCGGGCGCGGCCGCCGCCGCGTCGACTCGAGACTTGCACCGTGGTGTTGCGCCGTTGATCGCCGCGCCGTGGGGCCCGCATTTTGTGGCGGGAGCCGCACGGCGAACGAGCACTTGCGATCGATGACCGACACCTGCACCGCAGGCGCCCGCGCGCGTCTGCGGGGAGAGAATCCGAGATGGAAAGCGATTTATCCAGGCTTCCGCAAGGGAGCCGATTGCCATGGCTTTTGGCCGCCGCTGGCCTGGTGATGGGCACCGCCGGCTGCGCCACCGAGACCGAGCGCGCCGCCGAAAGCGACCTGCGCCGCCAGAGCGATGCGCTCGCCGAGCAGCGTCGGGCGCTGCCGAAGGCGCCACGGCACGCGCGCCGCGAGGGCCTCGGTGGGGACCTGGAGACCTGGGTGCAGCGGGCCATGCGCGACAGCCCCGAGCTGCGCGCCGCCTACCAGGCCTACCGCGCCAAGACCCTGCACATCGCCCGGGCGCGACGCCTGCCCGATCCGGTGTTGACTTATGGTTATTACATTCGCAGCGTCGAGACGCGCGTGGGGCCCCAGCGCCATCGTTTTGGTCTGCGTCAGATGCTGCCCTGGCCTGGGAGCCTGTCGGCCGGTTCCGACGCGGTGGCGGCCGAGGCGCGGGCCGAGGCGCGCATGCTCGAGGCGGCGCGTCTCGGGCTGCGACTGCGCGTGGCCCGCGCCTTCTACGCCCTGTGGCGGGTGCGCCAGCAGCGCATCATCGAAGCCGAACAACGGGCCCTGCTCGAGCAGCTGGCCGAAAGCGCGAGTCTGCACATGAGCACCGGGCACGTCAGCCTGCCCCAGGTATTGCAGCTGAACCTGGCGGTGACGCGCCGGACCGATCGTCTGGCGGCGCTGGGACAACAGGAGCGGGCCGCGCAGGCGCGGCTGCTGGCGGCGGTGGGTGCCGAGGGCGATGCGATATCCGGCGGCGTGGGCATCGATGACGGGGCGGTGCGGCCCGAAGTGCCGGCCCTCGAGCTTTCGCAGTTGCGCGAGCGGGCGCTGCGCCATCCGCGCATCCGTCGCTACGACGAGCTGGCCGAGGCGCGCGACGCCGCCGGGGAAAAGGCCGGCGCCGATGCCCTGCCCAGCTTCACCCTGGGTGTGGACTACATCGAGACCGGCGAGGCCATGCAGTCCGGCGTGCCCGACAGCGGCAAGGATCCGATCATGGCCATGGTCTCGGTTTCCCTGCCCATCTTCGGAGGATCCTATGACCGCGAACAGGAAGCGGTCGCGGCCGAGGCGGCGGCCATGCGCGCCCGCGGGGACCAGGCCCGAGATGAGCGCGAGTCGGAGTTGATCGCGGCGCTCGCCGAGGTCGAGGACTCGGCGCGGCGCATCGATTTCAATCGTTCGACGCTCGTGCCCCAGGCCCAGGCCGCCTTCGAGAGCACGGCCACGGCCTATACCACCGGCCGCGGTTCGGTGGCCTCGACGCTGCTGTCGCACCGCGACTTGCTTGAGATTCAGCAGGAGCTGATCGCCGCCCAACACGACCATGCCGTGGCCTGGGCGACGCTGGAAGAACTCGTGGGTGAAGCCCTCGCCAGGAGGCCGTTGCGATGAAAGAGAAGCTTTTGCAAAGGTTGTCGAGCGGCGCCGGCCGGGGGCTTCTGTTGCTCGCGGTGGCGCTGGGGGCGTTTGTCGTCGGGCGCAGCGCGGGCGATGGCGGTGGCGAAAGGGGTGCGGCCCCGCCCGCCACAGAAGACAAGGCAGAGACGATCTGGACCTGCTCCATGCACCCCCAGATCCGCATGCCCGAGCCCGGTCAATGCCCGATCTGCGGCATGGATCTGATCCCGCTCGAACATGGCGGCGAGTCCGGCAAAGCTTCTGACCATGAGTTGACGCTCTCGCCACAGGCCCGGGCGCTGGCCCGCGTGCGCACCATGAAGGTCACGCGCACCGACTCGCGGGTCGAGGTGCGCCTGCCCGGTCACATCGACTACGACGAGACGCGCATGCGCACGATCACGGCCTGGACCGGCGGCCGCATCGATCGACTTCGGGTCAAGGTCACCGGCTCGGAGGTCAAGCGCGGTCAGGTGGTGGCCATGCTCTACAGTCCGGACGTGTACGCGGCGTTTGGCGATTTGGTGGCGGCCACGCGCCAGGCCGAGCAACTGGCCGGCTCCTTGCACGGCTCGGGGGCCCTGGCCGAGCGAGCGCTTTCGGCGGCGCGCGAGCGGCTGCGCCTGCTCGGGGTTCCGGCGCGCACGATCGAGCAGGTGGAGGCCAGTTCCGAGGCGCCGAGGCAGGTGGAGGTGCATTCCCCCTACGCCGGCACCGTGCTCGAGCGCTTGGTCGACGAGGGCCAATACGTCAAGGAGGGCGCACCGCTGTTGCACGTGGCCGACCTCTCGCGCGTATGGGTGCAGATCGACGCCTACGAGTCGGATCTGCCGCACCTGCGGGTGGACCAGGAGGTGGTCGTCGAGGTGCGCTCGCTGCCAGGCGAAGCGTTCGTGGGGCGTGTGGCCTTTGTCGATCCGGTGGTCGACGCCATGCGCCGCACCGCCCGCGTGCGCGTGGAGGTGGACAACTCCGAGGGTCAGTTGCGGCCCGGCATGTTCGTCGAGGGCGTGATCTCCACGCGCGGCAGTGCCCGGCTGGCACAGCTGGTGATCGCGGACACGGCGCCGCTGTTTACGGGTCGCCGCTCGGTGGTCTACGTGGCAAGGCCCGGTCAGGAAGATAGCTACGAGTTGAGAGTGGTACGGCTCGGACCCAAGAGCGGCCCCTACTATCCGGTGCTCTCGGGGCTTTCGGAGGGCGAAGAGGTGGTGGTTCACGGCGCCTTCGTGATCGACGCCGACCTGCAGTTGCGTGGCGGGCGCAGCATGATGATGCAGGACGACGACTCGAGCGCACCGCCGCCCCTGGTGGTTCCCGACGCCATGCGGGTGGCGCTGGCCGCCGTCGTCGAGCCCTACTTGAGGGCCCAGGCGGCGCTGGCCACAGACGACTTCGAGGCCGCCAAGCGAGCGTTCGAGGAGCTTTTGCAGCAAGCGTCCGGGCTTGAAGCCAAGGGCCCGCGGGCGACGCGCGACGTCTGGCAGGAAGCGGCTTCGGTGCTGACGAGCCACGGCAAGCACGCCGCGTCGGCCGCCGACCTCGCCAGCCAGCGCAGTGGCTTCGAGCACTTGAGCGGTGCGATGATCGCGCTCCTGCAGCGGCTGGGCAATCCGCTCGATGAGCCCTTACGCGAGGCCTACTGCCCGATGGCCATGGACTCCAAGGGGGCAGGCTGGCTGCAGCGCGATGGCGACTTGATCAATCCCTACTACGGCGCCGCCATGTTGCGCTGTGGTGAATTCAAGAGCGCGCTCTTGCCCGGCGAGTATGCGGTTGCGGGGGCCGAAGCGAAGCCTGCTTCCGAGCCTGCGCCGGCCAAGGCGCCTCGAAAGAAGGCTTCCAGCGGCAAGGGCAAAACCCGCGCCACGCCGCCAGCTAAACCCAAACCCAAAGCGCCGGCCGCCCCCCCAGCGAAAGCGCCGGCCGCCAGCGGTCACGAAAACCACCAGGGACATAGCCACCATGGCGGCCACTGAAACGCCCTCCTCGCCTGCACCGGCGCAGGACGGGGCATCCGAGCAAGACCGGGCCAGCGCCGCTGAGCGCTTCTTTGCCAGCGTCAGCGGCTTCCTGATCGACAACAAGTTGGTCGCCCTGATCCTGCTCGGTTTGCTGATCGGCGCCGGCCTCTCGGCCGCGCCCTTCCGCTGGCAGCTGGGCAGCTGGCCCCGCGACCCGGTCGCCGTCGATGCCCTGCCCGACATCAGCGAAAACCAGCAGATCGTCTTTACCAACTGGCCGGGGCGTTCGCCGCGCGACGTCGAGGACCAGATCACCTATCCCCTGAGCACGGCCCTGCTCGGTATCCCGGGCGTCAAGTCGGTGCGCGCCTCGAGCGTTTTCGGCTTTTCGAGCATCTACCTGATCTTCGAGGAAGATGTGGACTTTTACTGGTCGCGCTCGCGGGTACTCGAAAAACTCGCGTCGTTGCCGGCCGGCACCTTGCCGCCAGGGGTGGCGCCAGCACTGGGGCCCGACGCCACGGCTCTCGGCCAGGTCTTCTGGTACACCCTGGAGCCGCGCTTCGAGGACGGCTCGCCCGCGCCCGGCCTCTTCGACTTGCACGAGTTGCGTTCGGTCCAGGATTGGATCGTGCGCTACGGGTTGATGGCGGTCTCCGGCGTCTCGGAAGTCGCCTCGGTCGGCGGCCACGTGCGCGAATACCAGGTCGACGTCGACCCCCACGCCATGTTGGCCGCTGGGGTCAACATCGGTCAGGTGGCCGCGGCCGTAAAAAAGGCCAACCTGGACGTGGGCGCGCGTACGGTGGAGATCAACCGCGTCGAGTACGTGGTCCGGGGCCTGGGCTTCATCGAGCGGGTCGAGGACATCGAAGAAGTTGTGATCGCCAGCCGCGAACACACCCCGATTCGCGTCAAGGACGTGGCGCGCGTGGGCCTGGGGCCGGCGGCGCGGCGCGGCGCGCTCGACAAAGACGGCGCGCCGGCTGTGGGCGGCGTTGTGGTCGTGCGCTTCGGCGACAACCCCATGCGCGTCATCGAGGGCATCCGCAAGAAGGTCGCCCAGCTCGCCCCAGGGCTGCCGCGCCGCACGGCCGAAGATGGGCGGAGCGCCCAGGTTCAGATCGTGCCTTTTTACGATCGCACGGTCTTGATCGAAGAGACCCTGGGCACGCTCTCGGAGACCCTGACGCAGCAGATTTTGATCACGGTGATCGTGGTGCTCCTGGTGCTCGGCAACCTGCGCATGTCGCTGCTGGTGTCGGTGCTTCTGCCCCTGGGCGTCCTGGGCACCTTCGTGGCCATGCGCTACTTCGGCGTCGCGGCCAATGTGATGGCGCTGTCGGGCATCGCCATCGCCATCGGCACCATGGTCGACATGGGCATCGTGCTCAACGAGAACATGCTGCGCCATCTGCAAGGGGCGCGAGGTTCGGCCGCGCGGGCGCAGGCCATCGGCCGTGCGACCGGCGAGGTCGCCCCCGCGATTCTGACGGCGGTGCTGACCACGGTGGTGGGCTTCCTGCCCGTCTTCGGCTTGACCGAGGCGGAGGGCAAGCTCTTTTCGCCCCTGGCCTATACCAAGACTTTCGCGCTGCTGTCGTCGTTCGCGGTTTCAGTGTTGGCGGTACCGGCGCTGGCGCACCTGCTCCTGCGCGACTCTGGCCCGGGCGGGCGTCTTTTGCCGGCGCGCGTCACCCGTGGCCTGAACCTGGCCCTTTCCGGCCTGGCCATGGTGCTCTTGGCCGACTACTGGAAGCCCCTGGGCGCCGGCTCGTGGCTACTGTCGCAGGTCGCATTCGTGGCCGTCTTCTTCGGCCTCGCCTTTGCCTCCTTTTGGCTGCTGCAGAAGCTTTACGTGCCGCTGCTGCGCCTGTGCTTGAAGCACAAGCTGGGTTTTCTCTTCTCCAACTTGGTGTTGGTCGCCGCCGGCCTGGCCGCCTGGCTCGGCGTCCCAGGCTTCGTACGGGGGCTGGAGAGCGACTTCATGCCGCCCTTCGACGAGGGCTCCTTTCTCTACATGCCCACCACCACGCCCCACGCATCGCTGGGTCAGGCGCTCGAACTGCTCTCGACTTCGGATGCGGCCATCGCGGCCATTCCCGAGGTGGAATCCGCCATCGGCAAGATCGGGCGCGCCGACACGCCCCTCGATCCGGCGCCGATTTCGATGCTCGAGACCGTGGTCAACTACAAGCCCGAATATCGCCGCGACGCCGAGGGGCGCATCGGCCGCTACCGCTTTGACGAGGAGACGCAGAGTTTTCCCCGCGACCCCGCGGGTGAGCCCATCGCCGACCCCGACGGTCGGCCCTTTCGCCAGTGGCGCGACCACATCCACTCGCCGGCCGACATCTGGCGTGAGATCTCCGAGGCCACGGTCATTCCGGGGCTGACGGGCGCGCCCAAGCTGATGCCGATCAAAACCCGCATCGTGATGCTGCAGACCGGCATGCGCTCGGCGGTGGGGCTGAAGATCCAGGGACCCGACCTGGCGACCCTGGAGGGCTTTGCCCTGCAGGTCGAACGGCTCCTGACGCAGGTCCCCGAGATCGCGCCCTCGACGGTGCTGGCCGATCGCATCGTGGGCAAACCCTACCTGGAGATCGACATCGATCGGGCCGCCATCGCCCGCTACGGGCTCTCCATCGAAGACGTACAGAATGTGATCCAGATCGCGGTCGGCGGCCGGCGTCTGACCAGCACCGTCGAGGGCCGCGAGCGCTACCCGGTGCGCGTGCGCTACATGCGCGAGCAGCGCGACAGCGTCGAGGCCCTGCGCCGGGTTCTGGTGCCCACGCGCGACGGACAGGAAGTGCCCCTGAGCGACCTGGCGAGCTTCGCCTACAGCCGCGGGCCCCAGATGATCCGCAGCGAAGACACGTTCTTGACCGCCTACGTCACCTTCGATCCCCGCGAGGGCATCGGTGAGGTGGAGTCCGTCGAGGCGGCCGCAGCGGCGCTCGAGGGAGCGCTCTCGCGTGGGGAACTGAGCCTGCCGGCGGGTGTCAGCTACCGCTTCGCCGGCACCTACGAAAACCAACTGCGCACCCAGGCGCGGCTGTCGGTGCTGGTGCCGGTGGCATTGGCCATCATCTTCTTGCTGCTCTATTTGCAGTTTCGGGCCACCAGCACGGCGTTGATGGTCTTTTCGGGCGTCGCGCTGGCCGCTGCCGGAGGTTTTCTACTGCTTTCGGCCTATGGCCAGCCGTGGTTTCTGGGCCTGGACCTCTTTGGCCTGGACTTGCGCCAGCTGCTGCAGATCCGCATGACACGCCTCACGGTGGCGGTTTGGGTGGGCTTTCTGGCGCTCTTTGGTATCGCCACCGACAATGGTGTGATCATCGCGACCTACCTCAAGCAGCGCTTTCGCGGCGCGCTGCCGGCCGATTGTGAGGCCATTCACGATATCGTGGTGGCCGCGGGCGAGCGGCGCCTTCGGCCCTGTTTAATGACGACGGCGACCACGGGCCTGGCTTTGTTGCCGATTTTGACATCCACTGGCCGCGGTTCGGACCTGATGATTCCCATGGCCCTACCCACCGTTGGGGGGATCGGCATGACCGTATTGGCCCTATTGACGGTGCCCGTACTGTTCAGCATCGGCGAGGAGCGCAAGCTGCGAGCCCGGTCCAAGTAAGCCAAGTTTCCCGTGCCGGGACCCAAAGTGGCCGTGTACGGCTACATTTTGCTTGACCCCCGTTCTGGAGTGACAGATCCTCGCCTCGCGCAGCTCGTCAGGTGCATGGCAGGTGATCACGACCCTTGCAAGCGGCTCGCAAAGGGCCCGAAGCTGGCGTGACGTCATGGATGAGTTGCACTAGGCCAAATTGCGCCACGCGGGTCCGTTATGCCCGCAGCTTTTGAGGACAATTTTTTGGCTAAAGTGTGGTGTAGCCGCTCCGTTAACGGAATCTACGCCGCTATTCTTCCGAAACACCGCAAAATTCGCGGTTGCAGCAGGGACGAGGCAGAACCTTGAAGAAGAAAACCCGTAAACCCCGAGCCACGACGATTCTCAGCCAGGCGGTCACCGACCTATCCGCCAAAAACGGTGTGACCCCCGCCGAAGAGCAGGTTCTCAAGGAGCTGGTGCTCCGCGGAAACCGCGCTCCGGTCATCGCCACGACGCTGGGAATTAGCTCGTTCACGGTCAATAACCACGTGAAGTCGATCCGCCGCAAGTTCGGAGCGGCCACCCGCGAGCAGGTCCTGGTCGCCATCGCCCAGCACGCGATCAAGTCGGCGATGAAGCTTTAGAGCGCCGAGCGGTCAACGCTCCAGCCCGGTGCGTCAGTGCATCGGGCGCGTACGCGGGTCGAGTTTGCCCGTGGCGGCCTCAGCGGCTTCCGCGATCAGCACATCTGCGCCCTGGGCGAGCAGCGAGCGACCCACTTCGGCGCCCAGTTCGCGCGCGAGTTCCAGCAGCGCCGGCCCGCTTTCTTGGGTCAGGCGCTCGCTGGCGCCGCGCACGATGCGCGCGTCGTGGAGCGAGCCGACCAGACCCTCGAAGCGCAGCCGGTGGCCATCGTCGGCGAGCTGGGCGTGGCCGGCCAGGGGTGTGTGACAGTCGCCGCCCAGGGCGTGCAGGAATGCTCGTTCGGCCTCCACGCAGGTGCGCGTGGGCGCGTGCTCGATGCGCGTCAACAGGGCGTTGATGTCCGCGGCGTCGCTGCGGCTCTCGATGGCCAGCGCCCCCTGGCCCACCGCCGGCAGCGAAACCTCCACCGGCATCACCCACAGCGGGCGTCGGTCGAGTTCGAGCCGGCGTAGGCCCGCGCTCGCCAGCACGATGGCACCGTATTCGCCCGCCTCGAGCTTGCTGAGGCGCGTGTTCACGCTGCCGCGCAGCATGGCGTACTCCAAATCACCGCGGCGGGCTCGCATCTGCAGCGTCCGGCGTGCGGAGTTGGTGCCCACGCGGGTTCCGGCCGTCAGGTCGTCGAGTTCGGCGCCATCGGCGGTGACCAGCACATCGCGCGGATCTTCGCGTTCGGGCACGCAGCTGATGGTCAGTCCCTCGGCCAGCTCGGCCGGCAGGTCTTTCATGGAGTGCACGGCCAGGTCGGCGCGTCCGTCGAGCACCGCTCGCTCCAGCTCGCTGACGAAGAGCCCTTTGCCGCCGATGGTGGCCAGTGAGACATCCTGGCGGCGGTCGCCCTGGGTGAGCATCTCGACCAGCTCGACCTCGAGTTGGGGTTCAAGCGCCTGCAGCTGCGTTGCAACCCACTGCGTTTGAACGACGGCCAGTGGGCTCTTGCGGGTTGCGATGCGGATCTTCATCCTGAATATGACTCCAAGTTGCTAAGGCTGCGATTTCGTCCGCGGCGCATGCGAGGCTCAAGAACGGCGCGCGCGGCTTTCTGCGGTGGCGAGTTCGGAAGAGGCTTCGGCCATGCTCTCGCGTTCGCCCGCCGCCGCCCTGGATTTTGACGGGTCCGGGGCCGCTCGCCCTGGCGTGTCCACGTCCAGCGCGAAGAGTTCCTGGACCGCCTCCACCAGCGCCATGCCATCGCCCGGCTCGCCCGAGCTGGAGTCCTGCTTGAGACGGGTCAGCGGTGCGTGCAGGAGCTGGTTGACGATGGACTCGCACAGCCCGTTGAGCGCCTTGGCTTGCCTCGCATCGAGCGAGCCGAGGCGGGGTAGGGCCTTGTCCTTCTCGCGCAGAACCACTTCGCGCACGCGGTTGCGCAGGGCTACGATGGTGGGCGTCAGCTCCAGGCTGTCGAGCCACTTGCCGTACTCGGCGACTTCCTGGCCGATGATCGCTTCGGCGTCGGAGGCGGCCCGTTCGCGCGCGCTCATGTTGGCGTGGGAGACCCGCTTGAGGTCATCCATGTCGTAGAGGAAGACGTTGCGCAGCCCATCGACGCGCGGATCGATGTCGCGTGGCACGGCGATGTCGATCAGGAAGAGCTGGCGGAACTTGCGCATCTTGACCACGCCCTGCATCAGCTCGTGGGTGATCACGTAGCCCTCTTTGGCTGTCGAGCTGATCACGACATCGGCTTCGGCCAGCTCGGTGGCAAGGGCCTCGAGCGGGCGCGGGCGACCGCCGCAGGCCTCGGCAAGGCTCCGGGCGCGTTCGGGGTTTCGGTTGACCACCGTGAGTTCGGCACCGCGCGCCGTCAGCGATCGCGCTGCCGCCTCGCTCATCTTGCCGGCGCCAACCAGGAGCACCCGGCGGCGCACCAGGTCGCCGAAGATCTTCTCGGCCAGCTCGCAAGCGATGGAGCTGATGCTCACATTGCCAGCCGCGAGGCCGGTCTCGGAGCGCACTCGCTTGGCGACCTTGAAGCTGCGGTCGAAGCAGCGGCTGAGCAGGGTGCCGGTGGAGCCAACCTTGGTGGCGGTGGCGTAGGCCTCCTTGACCTGGCCCAGGATCTGCGGCTCGCCCAACACCATCGAATCCAGGCCCGAGGCCACTCGGAACAGGTGCTTGACCGCCTCCAGACCGTCGTACTCGTAGACGTAGCTTTCGACGCGCTCGGGGGCGGCCCGCTGGTTGAAATAGCCGAGCACCTGGCGCCGGGCCTCGCGCGCGTCGCTGGTGGTGGCCACGACCTCCACGCGATTGCAGGTCGACAGCAGCACCCCCTCATCGAGCGCGCCACCATCGACCAAGCGCCCGAGATCGTCGATCACGCGATGCTCACCCGAGGCCAGCCGCTCGCGCACGGAGACCGGCGTGCCGTGGTGGGACAGGCCATAGACGCGGATTTCCCGGGTCATCGCTCAGCTGCCCCCCGCACTACGAAGCAGGTAGCCGCCCAGGGCCGCCAGCGAACACAGAAAGCCCAGCATGGTGCCAATGGCCGCGCGCCGTCCGCGCCAGCCGGCGGCCGCCCGCGACAGCAGCACGCCGGCGAAAAAGACCCAGGCGAGCACTGCGAAGCCCTGTCCGGTGGTCAAGTGGGTGGGGTCGCCGCCTAGCTTGACGGCCCAAAAGCTGCCGCTGACCATGCCCAGGGTAAACAGTGGAAAGCCGATGGTGACCAGCTTGAGCCCGAAGGAGTCCAAAACATCCAGCGAGGGCAGGCGCTGAAAAGTGCCCACGACCTGTTTACTGCGCAGCAATTTTTCCTGAATCACGTAGGCCACGGCGGTGGCGAAGGCCAGCGCGAAGGCCACGATGCCCAGCACGTTGACCGCGATGTGGACCGGCAAGAGCGCCGAGCGCACGCCTTCGGGCACGGGTGGCACGCTGCCGCGCAGGCCCGCGCTGAGAAAGAGCACCAGCGCGATGGGGGTGATGAACGCGCCGAGCACGCTCAGCCGTGCGCGTCGCATCGATAGCAAAAAGGCCACGGAGATCAACAACGACAGCAGCACCAAAACCTGGTAGATGTCGGCCGTGGGGTCACGGTTTTCGAGCAGAAAATCGCCGGCCAAATAGGCCGCGTGGGTGGCGATGGCGGCGGCCAGAAGGCGCGTACCGCCGCGCACCGCCGACTCCTTGCCGCGCGTCAGGTGGACGAAGAAAAGCCCACAGGAAGCCGCGTAGGCCAGGCCGGTGAGGCTGAAAATCAGGGTGAGCAGGCCCATGGTCAGCTTTTACTTGTCGAGCAGGAGACGGGTCAGGGGGTCGACGTCGTCGGAGCTGGGGGCATCGCCCGTGGCTGCCCGGGCGGCGCTCATGAGGCTGTGGCCGGCGGCGATCTCGGCGGGCGTTGGGGGGGGCGTGGTGGCCTGGGGGCGTGGCGCGTCCTGGGCTGCGGCGCAGAGGACCACCCCCAGGAAGCCCTCGACGACCTGGTAAGCGTTATCCCCCAGGATTACCGAGTCGGCGTAGTGCTCTCCGCCGAGGGCCGAAAGCTCGTCGGCGGACTTGCACTTGCCCACCAGGTCGTAGGTGTCGGGTTCGCCCGAAACCTCGGCCACGAAGCGCACGCCGGTGACCAGCCGGAAGCGCTCGCCGTTGGGATGGAGCACCATTTCTTCGCCCGCCAGCGTGATGCGCTGTTTTTCGATCCAGCGGTCGAGGGTGTCCTGGGGCAAAAATAACCGGTTGGCGGCCACAGCCGATGCTCCGTGGGCGGGCGTTTTCGGCAGCTTAGCGTGGTTTTTCGGGGAAGTCCCCTTCGGGATGTCGGGGACCGGGCGGCCCCCATGGGCGCCGATTGGTCGTCGTGCGAGCGGCCATTGGCCTGCGGGAAAGATCGGTCAGAGCACTGCGACCACAGGGAGAAAGCTGGCGCTGCAGAGCAAGCCATCGTGAGGCTCCGGCCTGCACAGACCGAACGGCGATACCGCAGAAATGATAGAGGGGCTCGCACGACGACCTTGAGGCGCTCAACGCGGCCCAGGAGCGCCACGGGGGCACGCCGTCCCGCACACCCCTCTTGCAGCTCAGGGTGGAGCGCCAGGGGTCGGTCACGATCGGGTGAAAGTGATCGCACTCGAAACTGACCGCGTGAAGAAGCACCTCGTACTTGGCAGCGGCGCGGAACAGGCAGTAGCTGCGCACAATCTGATTGACCACCGGATCGGGCCGCAAGTAGAAGCGGCGCAGATCGCAGGTGAGAGTCACCAGCCGGGTCCCATTCGGGACCGATAGCCGCGGAGCGGTCGCACACTGCTATCGGCCCGTGCGCGAGGCGGTTTCGCAAAATCGTACGCATTGTCTCCAGGCTCCCGACGCAGAGGCGCTACGGGCCAAGGACAAGTCGCGACAGATGTGCCTGGCACGTTCTTCGCGGCCGAGGTTGGCGTGAAGGGTTCGCCCATGCCTTCGACGGAGCCTTCGGCCTTGGGCAGGGAGATTGCCCGGGGGGTCAAGGCGCTCCTGGGGGCGCGGTCGGGGTCGTGGCTTTGTTTGGCTTTGGCTTCGAGGTCTGCGGGGGGGGGGGGGGGGGGGCTGGCGTCGCGGCCCTGGGTGACGGTCCCGACGCTCAGGGGATCACTGTCGGCTTGCTGCGCTTGGACGCGGCTGGCCAGGGGCCTGCCGAGGGTGATTCATTTCACATGGCGCTTCAGTGGGAGCGCTCGCTCTGGTCCGCGGGGTGGCGGCCGCCACGCCTCCGCCGGCGGCCGCCGCTTCGGAGCCGTGTTGCCGCGCCGTAAGTGCTTGAAATTGCTTGTACCCGATCCCGGCACGGCGCTTGCTCTGCCCGCCGGGTATGACCCTCGCTCGCCCAGTCCTCCCCGGCAAGACCTACATGCTGACCCGACGCGTGACCCGTCGGCACTGGCTCTTGAGGCCCGATGCCGATGGCACCTCGCAGCAGATCTACCTCTACACGCTCGGCTACAACGCCAATCAGCACGGCATCCTCGTGCACAACCTCTGCCAGATGTCCTCGCACGATCATGAGACCATCACCGACGTGCTGGGCACGCTACCGCTCTTTCTCGAGGGCTTCCATCGCGACTTGGCCAACGCCATGAAGTGCCACCGCGGCTGGCCGGGGGAGTTTTACGATAAGCATCAGACCTCGAGGGTAGAACTCACCTGCCCAGCGGCCATCAGGGAGAAGATGGCCTATGTCGCCGTCAATCCCACGGACTGCGGTGGTGTCTTCGACTACGAGGCTTGGCCTGGCGTGACGGTCAAGTGCAATGAAATCGGAGAGAAGGTCTTCGTGGTCAAGAGGCCCGAGGTCTACTTCGACCCGAACAACAAGGTGAAGAACTGGCCCGACGAGATCGAGCTGCGCATCGTGATGCCCCAGGTGTTGCTGCTCGAGTACGGCGGGCTCGAGGAAGCGCAGCGGGCGCTGAAATCGCGTTGCGAAGAGCTGGCCAAGGAGGCCCGCGCCAAGCGCCACCAGCTCGGGCTCGCCTATGGCACTCCGGCCAGCGCCGTACAGTCAAAGACCACGCGTCGGTCGAGCAGCTACGAGGTCTTCGGCGCGTTGAACCCGACTTTCGCCACCGGCGGTGATCCCGAGGCCGCCGAACAGGCACGCGAAGCTCGCGCGCAGTTCTTGAGCGAATACGCCCGATGCATGGCGCTGTGGCGCGCCGGCGATCGAGACGTCATCTGGCCAGCCGGAACGTGGAAGATGAGGGTGCTCCATCGGTGTCGCTGTCACCCTCCTCCATAACTGTGGCGCAGCTTCGGTCAATCGCGTGCCTGGTCTGAGCCCGGGCACGCATTGGTGCGTCTGGCGGCGGGTTGGGGGTGTAAACTTGTAGTCTGGGTGCGTGCTGGAGCGCCGTTTTTCTGCTCCGCGCGCCGCTTCAGCCCTCGCGCTCACCTCGCCGGCAGCGCCAGCCGCCGCCGCGACCTCCGATCCTGCCCCGACGCCCATGGATGGATTTTGTGGTCCAGCGGGCGCTGAAATCGCTTTGCGAAGAGCTGGCCAAGGAGGCCCGCGCCAAGCGCCACCACTTACTCACCCACATGGATGGATTTTGTGGTCCAGCGGGCGCTGAAATCGCTTTGCGAAGAGCTGGCCAAGGAGGCCCGCGCCAAGCGCCACCACTTACTCACCCAGCCCGACCTGGGCGGTGACGAGTTCGACTAGCTCATCGGTACACCTCCGCGCCTCGCGGCGCACACTTCGCAGTAGTGGTTTTTATGTCAACTCCTCCCCGGTGCGGTGACTGGCCCAATTGACCCCCTTCTAATGGAAGGGAAGCGTTCAATGGAAGCGTTCAATGGAAGCGCTCTATCGGAGTCGGACCGCGCGAGAGTTGATGTAGGGCGGTCCGTTGCGGCGGTCCGAGTTCGATAGAATCGGGTTGGACGAAACCGCGTTTGGACGGTAGCGCGTGTGAAGGAGAGGGGTGCGGGCAGCTATGGGGATTGAATGGTCAGGCCGGTCTGGGCAATGGGCGAATGTGGCGGCGGGTGGCTAGTCGACGGTGGCGGCAGGCGCCGGCTGACGGAAATGGGCCTGCGTGATGGCGCCAAACGAGGGCATTGAAGCGCACCGGTTGACTGCGGACGCAGCGGTGCGCAAGCGATCGCGGAGTCGCTGTGTGAAGAAGTGGATACTGTGGTGCGGCTGTCGTTCATGGTGGTGCGCGTGAAACTCGCGGGCCCAAGGAAGTGCCCAAGGCTGGCAGTGAGCGAACGAGGCGCAACACGCCCGTTTTGCAGGTCGGGCAGGGCTTGGGCTCGGGTTGGTTGGTAGCCGGGTCTTGTTCGATGTCACTGCGTCCGGGCGCCTTCGTCTCGTGGGATGCCGCGGCCGCAGTCACGCCGAGCAGTGCGCGGCAGCGTGCCAGCTTGGCCTTGCGGTCGCGGTTGGCCATCCATCCGAAGTGTCGGATTCGCACAAAACCCTTGGGCAAGACGTGGAGCAGGAAGTAGACTCGTAGTTGTTCGAGGAGCACCCGGGACAAAGGAACCATCCGGGACTTGTTGCCCTTGCCAAGCTCGACGTGGATCATCATGCGCTCACTGTCGATGTGCTCGGGCCGCAGGGCCAGCAGTTCACTGATGCGCACGCCCGAGGCGTAGGCCGTGGTCATGGCCATCCGGTACAGAGGATGGTCGAAGCCACGCAGAAAGCGGAGCACCTCCTTCTGACTGAGCACGACGGGAAGCCGCTTGGGCTTCTTGCCGTAGGGCAGGAGTTCGAGGGTCCAGTTTCGCCGCAGTGTGATGCCGAAGACGAATCGAAGTGCGGCGACCGCCTGTTTCTGGGTCGACCAAGCCACCTGCTTTTCCAGCAAGTGCACCTCGTAGAGTCGCACCTCCTCTGGACCAAGCACCTCGGGCGACTTGCCGAAGTAGCGGGCGAACGCGGCAACCTGTCGCAAATAGGCGTCAATGGTGCGCTGGGAGTAGTTGCGGACCTGCAGGTCCTCGATCATCCTTCGTCGTAGCGGGGTCATGTGGGCCTCCTTTCGAGGCTTGCTGTGTGCTGACAACAAGCTTGAGCAGGGGCTCCACCCCGTCTATCCGACATCCCTTACGTCTTCAGCCCGGCACAGATCTCTCAGCCCCTACCGCGGAGCGCAGCGCAGCGGTTTCGTCCAATGTAAATTCTGCGAAGTCTGACGTGCATGCAGGCTGCGAAGAGTAGGGCTCTGCTCGGCACGTTGCGATTACCCAAACATCATCAATCGAGAATAGCAAGAAGAACAGTTGGCGCACATCTCGACCGGCCCTGTGTGGACAACGGCGCCCCTTGCTTCACGCAGCGGCGCGCACGACATCGAAATCGCGCTTCACCTCCCAGGCGGTCGCAAACGACCCGTAAGTTTTGCGCGCGAGTTCACTGGCCGTAGTGGACGGGTCGAGCTGCAGGGCGGCCCACATATCAGCCCTGTAGCTCGGCCCCTGCACCAGCCGCTCGCGGTAGATGGGGTTGAGGCGCGCCAGCGCCTCGGGCGTCAGCACGTCCCCCTCTCGGTCCCGCAAGGTGTCCGCCGGTACGCGCAGACAGGTGCCCTCAAACCATGGGTGCTCTCCGCGACGCCGCACCTGGAAATCGGTGCCAGCGCCGAACAGGTCGAGACGCTGCTCTCGAGGCCGCAACTTCGCAAGACGCGAAAAACGACGGTCCTTGCTCTTCCACTGGCCCGCCGCGGCCCAGAAGGCGAGCGTGCGTTCATCATCGGCGCACGCCTGCACGAGGCGCGTGAGACGGTCCGCGTTGATGAGCCTGCCGTGCACATCGATCCACTTGCACAAAACGCTGAGGACCCGATAGTCACCTTGCTCCACGCCCAACCGCGAAGCGAAGAAGAGCACGTCTTCGATGGCGAGCGTCAGCTCCGGCTTCACCGCGAAGGCCATGCCAATGCCCGCCATGGCGCCGTCGAGCGCTGCTCCCTCGAGCACGGCAAGCGGCTCGAGCTGCCGACTAAAGCTCATAGCCAAGATCCTGCGCGAGCCGCCCGAGGACCACGCGCACGTAGTCCGGCCACTGCTCATTGCCATCCTGGTCGTCCAACCATGGAAGCAGTGCGTGCAATTCCTGCCTCGCAGGCTTCAGCGCGACGCAGTCCGGCTGGTCGATGTTTCGGTCGACCAACGCAAACAGCTTCGAGCGCAACAGGTCTTCGCGCCCCAAGGTCCGCAGCACGATTGCCTCGCCGCTGTAGAGGAGCCGAACGCGGCTTGTCCAATCGGCAGGAAGCGTCCGCGTCACCGAAATCGGGCCGTTGTTGAACCAGCCCGGGCTGAGCGATCCGCCGAGGGTCGCAGCGTAATCATCAGCGGCCTTGACAACGTCCGGCGGGAGTTCGGGATCCAAAACGTCGCAGTCCTTCGTCGGACGATCGATCACGCCCATCAGCTGCAGAGCGGCTCCTCCGATGACCGTCGCCTGATACGCGCAGGCCGCGCTCGGAGAGAAACGCATCGAAGGCCGGTATGGTGATCTTCGCGTCCATGAGGTATCATTATATATGATACTCGGTTCCTGTCAAAGGACCCATCGCGCGGACCGGTATCCTCCCCAGATAGGGGTGGATGGTGTCCGTGGGAAACCAGACGGGCGTGCCCGTTTGCGGTCACTGGGCCTACGTACTCGGCTCACTTCAAAGCGCCCAGCGCGTTGCGACCCGGCTCCGCCAGATCCAAGAGCTGCACGGCACACAGGCCGACGCATTCGGCGTCGGTCGACCCTGCAATCACGCTTTGCATCTGACGAAAGTACTGCAGCTGAAGCTCCCGCAGCCTGAGCAGGTCGGCCCTGGACACCGCGAAGAGCGAATAGCCGAATAGCCCAGGATTACCATCCAACAAGCGCTGCCGGGCGACGCCGGTCCACAGCCCCTTGAGCTTTCGCGCGCGTTCCGCATCTGCCGAGGTATTGACGTTCACCACCCGATGCAGGCTTCGTCGGCCCTTGATTTTCTTCACCTGACCTGTTCTCTCGAGCGCCGCAAGCGCGCCTTCGACTTCGATTGCAGAGATCCCGAGCGTCGCCATCAGCCACTCTACTTCGGCCGACTCGCTATCGAAGCTGAGCGAGGCATGGGCCTGGAGCTCCAGGGCGCGCAGGACCGCATGGGCCCACGGCGACGAGTAGGCCAGTTCTCGAGCCTCGATGAGCTCGCGATGCTCCTGCTCGATGCACGGGATGGTGCCGGGATCAGTCAGCGTCGCGATGAAGTCGATGAGACGACGACTGGTGGCTTCGAGCAGCGTCAGAAACTCTGGCAATCGGGGCTGGGTCGTACCCCGATACCAGCGCGAGACCGCGTAGCGATCGTAGCCGGCGCCCCTGGCGACGAGCGTGAGCGGCGTTCCCTCAGCGCTCGGCAAAAGTGATCCACTTGTGCTCGGCAAAAGTGATCCGGTCTCGGATCGTAATTCCAGCGCGGAGGCCGTTCGAGGGGGGGGGTGATCCAGGTGCTGGGGGTGGTTTTCGCCGGG
>Ga0224501_10001080_pt1 | contig 20868 bp, 11 predicted proteins | sample SF_Oct11_sed_USG_4_FD_169105 | JGI IMG/M metagenome (GOLD analysis project Ga0224501, IMG submission 169105) | Sediment microbial communities from San Francisco Bay, California, United States - SF_Oct11_sed_USGS_8_1 | ecosystem: Environmental > Aquatic > Marine > Sediment | place: USA...
CCGACGGGTCCCCCCTCCTCTACGGGGGCTTGAGGGCGGCATTCATGCCGCCTAATATGTGATGTCACACGAATTATTGCGTTAATATTAGTAAATATTAGAGAGCTATTCGCAATTAGTCAATATATACTCAACCTGTGAAAGGGCTAAAATCAAATCCCAGGCTCAGTCTCCCCTCTCTTATAGAAAGGTGTCGGGACGACCCGGGCGTTAACCTTCTTATCCCTGATACCGATCTCGAATTCTGTCCCCGGCTCAGTGTATTCCAGGGGCAGATAGGTCAGACCGATGGGTTTCTTCAAGTAAGGAGAAAAGGTCCCTGAATTCACCTCCGAGACTTTTTCTCCTTTTATGAAAACAGGATAATGGGGGCGAGCTATCCCTCTTTCAATCAATTCAAACCCCGCGATTTTTCTTTTGATTCCTTCTTCCTTCTGTTTGAGGAGAACCTCTCTGCCCAAAAATTCTCCCTTTTTAAACTTCACCAGCCAGCCCAGACCTGCTTCCAGCACAGTTGTGGTCTCGTCGATGTCGTTCCCGTAGAGCATGAGATTGGCTTCCAGACGCAGCGTATCCCTTGCTCCCAACCCAACGGGTAACAAGCCAAAGCTTTTGCCTCTGTCCAGGAGAGCATTCCAGATCTTTTCCGGCTGGGTGGATAGAGTGTAAATCTCCACCCCATCTTCACCCGTGTATCCGGTACGAGAGACGAAGACTTTCTCTCCTTCAATTTTGGCCAGGTTAAACTCGAACGAACCCAACCCTTCAAGATTAAGTTTGACCATCGGCTGCAGAATATCCATGGCCCTGGGACCTTGAAGGGCTAGCTGCGTGTATTCATCGCTTTTGTTTTCTACATGGACATCGAAACCCTTTTGATGGCTGAGAATCCACGCATGATCCTTATCAGAATTGGCGGCGTTCACCACCAGAAGATATTCTGACAGGCTCAGACAGTAGACAAGAAGGTCATCGATAAAGGTCCCCTGGGGAGTGGTCAGAGCCGTATACTGCGCTTTTCCCGGAGTCAGGCGGGCCGCGTTGTTGGGCGTTAAATACTGGACGAAGTCAAGGGCCTGCTTGCCCGAGATCAGAATCTCTCCCATGTGGCTCACATCAAAAAGCCCGGCCCTCTGACGGACGGCCATATGCTCATCGATAAGGCCGCTGTACTCGACCGGCATTTCCCAGCCAAAAAACTCGATCATCCTGGCGCCGAGATTTTCATGAGACGTATTAAGCCGTGTTTTTTTCATATTATTCCCTCAATCAATGAAATTTATTAACTATCATATTATATTTCTTGATGCAAGAAAAACCATCTCAAGTCTTGTCCAGTCCTTGAAATCTGCTATAATTAAACACCAACCATGATCGAATTTAAAGCTCGTCTAAAAAAAAAGATACATGAGAAGCTAAAAGCTCAATTTCCTCTTGAGCTATCCGAGATCGAGATAGGATACTCGCCCCAGCAGAAATTCGGTGATCTCGCTCTGGCTTTTCCCTTCCAGCTGGCCAAAAAAATGAAGAGACAGCCCAGGGAACTGGCCTCAGAGATCACTCAACAACTCTCGTCTCCGGAAGGAATCCAAAGAATTGAGGTGGCAGGAGCCGGCTATATCAACCTTTTCCTGGACCGGGAAAAATTCTTCGCCAGCCGTCTTCACCGGCTCGACCGGACCTCACTCTCACCGGATGAGGAAAAGATCATCATCGAGCACACCAACATCAACCCCAACAAAGCGGCTCACATCGGCCATTTGAGAAATGCCTGTCTCGGAGATACACTGGCGAGATGCCAGAAATACAAAGGAGAGACTGTCGAAGTCCAGAATTACATCGATGACACCGGAGTCCAGGTGGCTGACGTGGTGTTCGGGTTCATGGACCTGGAAAAGAAGAGCCTGCCTCAAATCAAAGAGATAAAAGAAAAATTCGATTACCACTGCTGGGACCTTTACGCCCGGGTCTCCTCCTACTTCGAGAGCCATCCTGAGGCAGAGAAAAGGCGGTCTGAGATCCTGAAAAAAATAGAGGAAGGGAAGAATCCTGAGTACGAAATATCCTACTATATATCCAGACAGATCCTCAAAGCTCATCTTCAGACCATGCGCCGGATCGGCGTCACCTATGACGTCCTTCCCTGCGAGAGCAGTATCCTCCATCTCAAATTCTGGGAAAAGGCGTTCTCAAAGCTCAAGGAGAAAAAATCCATTTTTCATGTGGATGATGGCCCAAACAAGGGCTGCTGGGTGATGGAGCTCGAGGAGGAGGCAGACAAAGAGAAAATAATCGTCCGCTCTGACGGCACCGTGACCTATGTCGGAAAGGATATCGCCTATCAACTCTGGAAATTCGGCTTGCTGGAAAAGGACTTTTACTACGAACCCTTCATCGAAGAAAACGCCAGGACCATCTGGATCAGCACCGCTGAGTCGAAACATAAAGCCCCTTCATTCGGCAAGGGAAGCCTGGTTTACAATGTCATCGATACCCGACAGGCTTTCCTGCAGAAAGTAGTGGTCCAGGGCCTCAAGACCCTTAAATATCTCGCTCAGGCAGAGAAATCCATCCACTTTTCCTACGAGATGGTGGGCCTTTCCCCGAAGAGTTTGAAAGAGCTTGGCCTGATCCTCGCAGAAGAAGACAAAGGAAAGGATTTTCTGGAAGTCTCGGGAAGAAAAGGGCTGGGGGTCAAAGCCGATGACCTGATCGACAGACTCGAGGAGAAAGCCCTGACCGAAGTGGAGAAAAGAAATCCGGACCTTGCGGATGACTTCAAAAAGGATACCGCTGTAAGAATAGCTGTCGGCGCGCTCCGCTACTTCATGCTCAAGTTTGCCAGGAACTCCCTGATCGTCTTTGACTTTGAAGAAGCCTTGAGCTTCGAAGGGGAGACGGGCCCCTATCTGCAGTACACGTTGGTCCGGATCAACAGTATCTTCCGCAAGCTTGAAGAGAGAGAAGGCTTCAAAGAAAAGGACCTTCACGCCCTTCTTTTGGCCAAGGAAATTCCGTTGGGATCGCTCTCTGACCAGGAACAGGCAGATTTCTGGGATGTCGTTCTCTACGCCTCTCAGTTCGAAGAAGAGGTTCTCCATTCCATCCGGTCGCTGGAGTTCTCGCACCTGGCCAAATTCTCTTTCAACCTCTCCCAGAAATTCAACTCTTACTACCACCTCTACTCCATACTGGCCGAGAAAAACAGGGAAGTGAAGAATATTCGCATCCTGACCATTCATTATATCAGAGAGGTGCTCCAGAAGGTTCTTTTTCTGATGGGCATCCCGCAACCAGAATTGATGTGAAGGAGTTAATAATTGGGGACTGTCCCCAATTAATAAATGGAGGATGATGAGATATGATTGAAGTTGAGAATCTCTTAAAAAAATACGGCGAACTTGTCGCAGTCAAAGACTTAAGTTTCAACGTGGAAAAAGGGAAAATCTGGGGGCTTCTCGGGCCCAACGCGGCCGGCAAGACGACAACCATGAGAATCCTCACCGGATATCTCCCCGCCACCGACGGCAGAGCTTCAGTGGCAGGATTCGATGTGTTCAAGGAAGCCAACGAGCTCAAAAAGACCATCGGCTATCTCCCGGAAACGCTTCCCCTCTATCCTGAAATGACGGTGCACTCCTTTTTGGATTTCGTCGCAGAAATCAAACAGACGCCGGCATCCCGGCGGAGAGATGCTGTGGAGGAAGTCATAGATACCAGCGGCTTGAGAGAAGTCAGCGGAAGGCTCATCAAGAATATCTCCCGGGGCTTCAAACAGCGAGTGGGGATCGCTCAGGCACTCATCAACGATCCTCAGGTCCTGATCCTGGATGAACCGACCATAGGACTTGACCCGGCCCAGATCATCGAGATCAGAAAGCTGATCAAGTCCCTCAAAGGGGAGCGCACCATACTCCTCTCCACCCATATCCTGGCCGAGATGACCCAGACCTGCGACGGAGCGGTCATCATCAACGAAGGAAACCTGATGGCTTCAGGCTCTCTGGAAGATCTCACCGCCTCTTTCAAGGAAAAGGAAGGAGTGGTTATCAAGCTCAGACAGCACGGGAAGGAAATCACCTCCCTGCTGGGAAAAATCCCTGGAGTTGCCAGAATATCTCAGAAAAACGACGAATTCACTGTCGAGTGGGGCAAAGGAAAGGACCTCAGGGATGAAATCACCAAGCTCATCATGGATAAGGAGCTGGGGTTGATGGAAATGAGGCCTCTGGCCATGAACATCGAAGAGCTCTATCTCAAGATCATCTCAGGAGGTGTTGCACGATGAAAAACATCTGGGCAATCTGCAAGAAAGAAGTCAAAACATATTTCACATCTCCTATAGCTTATGTACTTATCACCGTATTCCTTGTTCTGGTGGGATTCTTCTTCTACAGCCTGGTCTGGTGGTTCAATAATTATTCTTTTCAGGCAGCCAGGGACCCGACCTATCTCCAGCAGCTCAACATCAACCAGATGGTCTTCTCTCCCCTCTTCCACAACATCAGCATCATCCTCCTTCTCACGATCCCCCTCCTCACCATGCGCCTTTTCGCTGAGGAGAAGAAAAGGCAAACCGATGAACTGCTTTACACCTCTCCAATTTCAGTGAACCAGATCATCATCGGGAAATATGCGGCTTCCCTGTTTGTTCTCCTGGTGATGCTTCTTCTGACCGGAATCCTCTCGATCCTCACTTTTGCCTACGGAAACCCGGAATTCGTCCCCATCCTGAACGGCTACCTGGGTTTGTTTTTGATGGGGGCAGCGTTCATTGCCGTGGGAATCTTTTTCTCATCTTTGACCGAAAACCAGGTAGTCGCCGCCATGTTGACTTTTGGTGCCCTTCTACTCTTCTGGATCCTGAACTGGGCGGCTGGCTCGGCCAGCGGGATGTGGACGGACGTGCTCAATTATCTTTCCTTTTTCCAGCATTTCGACGACCTGACGCGAGGTATCCTGGACACCACAGACATTGTCTATTACGCCAGCTTCAGCTTTTTCGGCCTGTTTCTGGCGCATTCTGTGATCCAGTCCCGAAGGTGGAGGTGAGAAATGGAAAAGATCAAGCAGAATTTAAACTACGCAGGGCTATTCCTGATTTTCCTGGCTCTTGTTTCCTTGAGGATCTGGCCGCACAAAAAAATGGTTGCCCTTGTCCTCGGAGCAGCCGGGATCGCCGCTCTGGCAGTATACATCATCTTGAATATCGCTTCCCTTAAAGAAGGCTTTAAAAGAAGATCCTTCATCTACTCCAGCAACATGCTCCTGGTCGTGGTCCTTGTCCTGGGCATCGTGGTTATCGTCAACTATTTCTTCGTCAAATACCATCATCGGTTCGACTTCACCGAGTCCAAAATGCACAGCCTCTCCGACCAATCCATCCAGGTCCTGAAAAACTTGAAAAACGATGTCTACATCAAAAGTTTCTTTTTAGAAGGAAATTATAACAAGAACAGGATGGAAGAGCTCTTCCAGAACTATGCCTACCACTCCAAAAAGTTCAAATACGAATTCATCGACCCGGATAAGAATCCAGGACTGGTCAAGAGATACGACGTCACGACAGACGGAACCACGATCCTGGAAAGCGGCGATAAGGAAAGCCGCATCACCACCACCAGTGAAGAGGATTTAACCAATGCCATCGTAAAAGTCTCGAGAAAAAAGAAAAAGGTGATCTATTTTCTCGAGGGGCACGGAGAGGCGAGCTCAGATGACACGGAAGCAAGAGGTTATTCTCTGGCCAAACAAGAGCTGGAAAAACTCGCCTACGAAGTCAAAAAACTCACTCTGGCTCTCGAGGACAATTTCCCTGAAGACTGCTCGATCCTGGTCATCCCCGGAGCCCAAAAAGACCTCCTTCCCAACGAAGTGGAGACCATCCGGAATTTCATCCATAACGGAGGCCGGGTATTCTTCATGGTCGACCCGGAGATGGCCCCGGGCTTGAAATCCTTTCTTATCGAGTTCGGCATCCAGCTCGAGGACGATTTAATAGTCGATACCGTCTCCCGCCTCATGGGAGGAGATTATTTCATGCCCATCGTTACCGGCTACGAATACCACGAGATCACAAGGAATTTCGACTTCGCGACTTTTTTCCCTTTGGCGCGGTCCGTGAACGAAACCGAAGAAAAACCAGAAGGAGTTTCGACCGCGATCCTAGCCAAAACCAGCACCAACTCCTGGTCAGAGAGGCAGCTCACCCAGCAGGAAGTCTCCTTTGATGAGGAAAAGGATGTGGCCGGTCCCGTATCTTTAGCCGCTGTGGTAACGGTCCAGCCCAAGGAAGAAGAGAAGGAAGAGCCATCTGAGGTTGAAGAAGAGAAAGAAACTCCAGCCGAGGAAGTGGAGGCCAAACCTGAAGAGACCGAAGAAAAGCCCAAACAGGAAGGCCGGCTCGCCGTGTTCGGCGATTCGGATTTCGCCACCAACAGATACTACAATCTTTCAGGTAACGGCAACCTCTTCCTGAATGCAGTCAACTGGCTGGCCGAAGAAGCGGACCTGATCTCCATCCAGGCCCGGACAGCTTCACCCCGATTGATCCAGCTCACCGCTACCCAGGGACGAATCCTCTTCTTCGTCTCGGTCATCATCCTTCCTCTTATCGTCCTTGTTACAGGAATCAGTGTCTGGATGAGGAGACGTTCGCTATGAAATTCAAAACCACTTTAATCCTCTTTGTGGCCTTTGTGGCTCTCCTGGCGTTCGTGCTCCTTTTTGAAGAGTTCAAGGGAAAAGGTGAAAAAGATGAAAAAGGCAAGCTGGTTGCCCTTTCCTCTGATGACGTTCAGAAAATCACGCTCAAAAGAGAGAGCGATAGCATCACCTTTGAAAAAACTGGAGAGGATGACAAGCAGGAATGGGTCATCGTTGAGCCGTTGGCAGCCAAAGCGGATAAGTATGAAGTCGACCGCCTGGCGGATAATTTCTCAGACCTCAGGATAGAAAGAGTCGTGGAAGAGGAGCCAGAGGACCTGGAAAAGTACGAAATCCCGAAAAAAGAAATCACCCTCTGGTTCAAAGACCGGGAAAAGCCGGTCAGGATCCTGTTGGGCGCGGAAAACCCGCTGGACAACACACTCTTCGCCAAGAGAGAGGATGAAGCAAGAGTTGTCCTGATCCCCAGCTATCTCAAGAGCACAGTGGAAAAGAGCCTTTTCGACTTTCGTCAGAAGGATATTTTCAGGTTCGAGACAGGTGACGTCAAAACCATAAAGCTGCGGGCGAAGGAATCCCGGTGGGAAGCAGAGAAGAAGGAAGATGGATGGTTTTTGAAGAGACCCGTTGCAGCCCTGGCTAAAGACAACAAGATCACGGGTATTCTCAACTCTCTCTCCGGCCTGAAAGCCAAAGAGTTTGTCACTGAAGAGAAAAATAAAGAGGAAGTCGCCCAGTTCGAGCTCGACCGGCCTGACTATGAGGTCGCTCTGACCATGCCTGTTGAAAACCAGGAAGTGACTTTTTTCCTGCATAAAAAGGATGAAAAACTCTACGCCACCACTTCCCTCTCCTCCAAGATCATCGAGGCCGAGGATTCTCTGCTTTCTGAACTAGGGGAAGCAGTTGCGGACTTACGGGAAAAGAAAGTCGCCAATTTTTACAGCTGGGAAGTCAACCGGCTTCAGTTGAAGTGGCGAGAGCTGGACTGGGTGCTTGTCAAAGACGAGGATGACAACTGGAAATTCGAATCTCCTGTCCAGGAAGAAGCGGACAAGAGCAAAGTCCAGACCTTTATCCGGAAGATCGAAAGCCTTGAAGCCGAGGAATTCATCGACCCTCCTCTGGATCTGAAAGACTACGGGTTGGATGAACCTCAGGGAGAGGTCAAGGTCTGGGTCAAAGAGGACGAAGAGAATTTCAAAGAGATAACAATCCTGCTCGGGGCTGAGGACAAAGAGGCAAAGAAAGTCGTGGTCAAGAACGCCCTTCTCGATTATCTCTTCCGCCTGGATTCAGCCTTCCTTGAGGAATTCCCCAAGGAGCTCAAAGACTGGAAACCGGAAGTGAAGGAAGAGGCAAAGGAAGAGAAGGACAAAAAAGGGAAAAATAGCGCTTTTTGATTTTTTCGTATCAAGAGCTGAATATTTTTATCAGCAATCAATCCGTTTACACATTTAATAAACATTCCGCACACACATTCATAGCACGCAAGCAACTCCTCTGTTGACCAATGGTCCCATCTAAATATTCTCCTTTCCATTCCATTCCTGAAAATAACATTGATTTGGAGGCATCAGCGCTTTACTCAAGTGGGGAAAAATTGGACATTTATAATGTGGAATTATTTCCGTTTTTTTCTCTTGACACAACGATTTCTGTATGATAAGTATTCATAATCCCAAGGGGAAAGGGAGCAGAGTGATAATTACGCGGGGCAAATTAACAGGGAAAGAACAGACCAAATTCTGCTGTAATAATCTGCAAAATATCTGTCTCCTCCAAAAATCAAGAGCTCTATTTCCCTGTCTTTTGAGAAATATCATTCTCACTTTAAACTACCGCTTCCCCTATAAAATTTATCGATAGATTGAGAGAATCGTGCATTTGATAGGAGGGTATCATGTCTAAGCGTAACTTTTTTCTATTATTTGTGGTGGCTGCCCTATTCCTGGTGGCGACTGTCATTCCGACAAAATCCAACCCAGGCGAAGTAGGATTAATTGCCGGTCGAAATGTTAACATGGTTTCGGGAACTGAATGGCCGGGGGGGGACCCATGGCTTCAACGACAAAACGAACCTTCGATTGCTGTCTCTACACGAAATCCTCTCCATCTCCTGGCCGGATCCAATGACTACCGCTCGATAGATGCCTACTTTGAAGATGAATTGCCTGGGTATGAAAAGTTAAGTTCTGCCAGAGACGCGTGGCTTGGAGTGTATACATCATACGACGGAGGCGAGTCCTGGACAAGCACCCTTCTCCCCGGTTACTATCATGCGGACACAACACCAGATGGAGCGCCAACTTCTCCCCTTCTCGGATACGAAGCCGCTGCGGATCCTGTAGTCCGGGCGGGTACGAACGGACTCTTTTATTACAGCGGTATAACATTCAATCGGGGTCAGCGAGGTCTGGGACAGGTGTTCGTTGCCCGTTTTATCGACAACAACAATAAAGAAACCGGAGCGATCGAATATTTAGATACAAAGATTGTGGATGTCGGGAACAGCGGACATTTCATAGATAAGCCATGGATAGCGGTTGACATTCCTCGAGAAGGAAGCCCGACAACGACACTGCCCAACGGGCAGACGGTTCCGTGCGGAAATGTTTACATGGTGTACACCTCGTTTATGGGAGACATTGAAGAGGATGCACACAGCAAAATCATGTTCTCGATGTCGACAGATTGCGGGGCTACGTGGAGCAATCCGACACAAATAACAGATGCAGGCCAACCGTATCAGGCAGCCATGCTGGCAATAAATCCTATAGATGGCAGGCCTTTTTTGGCCTGGCGGCGGTTTGCCAAAGATCATCCGGATGCCATCATGTTGTGCTGGGCAGAGAAAAAAGGCAAGGAAACAGTGGAAGGTTATTGGCATGGGAATATCAAATTCTCAAAACCGATCGTCTTGGCAGAGATCGATCCTTTTGACCAGCCAACATCAGAGATAACCTTTCGGACCAACGATTATCCCACCATGACCATTGATAAGGATGGAGTCATCTATGTGGCCTGGTCACAGAGGGGATTGGGACAGAAGGGGGAAGGTAAGATTTTGATGATGACTTCTGCTGATGACGGTTTAACCTGGCAGGGCCCTGCTCTGGTTGATGATCCCAGTCACAGCGGCTACCAGTTCATGCCCTCTTTGACCTCCGGACCCGGAGGCAAGGTTATGATGCTGTGGTATGACCAGCGTGATGATTACTGTAAGGATGGATTTGCTGATCAATACATCCAAGAAAGCTACCCAAATCGCCATACAATCGACGTCCGGGCAGCTGAGGTTTATCCCACAGCAGATCCCTATTTTTCTTTAGAAACCATTCAGGTATCCCGCTATCCCTGGGTTTTTACATCTGACTACCAAACAGAAGAGCCAATTGCTGCTCAGCTCCAATACAATATGCCCAATCTCCGGATATTCGGAGGTGGAAAAGTTCCTTTTCTAGGCGATTATATCGATATTACACCCTCACCCATGTTCGTCCCCGAAGGCGATGGATGGGCTTATAACCAAGATCCAAACTCAAGACCGATATACCATGCTGTCTGGACTGATAACCGCGATGTGCAACCTCCTGGCCCTGGAGGAAACTGGCAGGACTACGTCGCGCCTGGGGAAGGTTGTACTCCGCAATATGAAAATCAAACCGGAATCAGGAATCAGAATATCTACACGTCCCGCATCACTGAGGGAATAATCGCAGGTTCGCCTGGAAACACGAAACCCCTGAACAGGGATCGTGCATTCGTCGTGTTTGTCAAAAACACAACTGGCGCACTTAGAGATTTAATATTAGATATTGTTGAAACATCCGGAGCGACAGCTTATTTCATGAAGGCTGGTGAAGACGTAGGTACCCAGTTGGAATTCAAAGATGTTCCTCCGCACTCTTCTGTATCCGCCACAGTCATGGTTGAATCCTACTCAAATGAGTATGCCACGGTGAGAATCGATGTTTATGAAGGAACGGATCTTCTCACCTATATCCTTTTAAATCCTGATTCCACAAATCCATTTATTGAGGATCCTGAAGGATTGGAACCTGGCACACCTCACGTCGGGAGCGAGGGAGAGACTCATACTCCACACGTGGGAAGTGAAGACGTGATCAATTGGGAGTATTCGGTGGATACTCCCCACGTGGGTAGTGATGGAGCTACTTCCCCGCATGTGGGCAGTAACGATGATTGGGTCACCCCCCACGTCGGAAGTGATGATTCAATCGTTACTGGCAGCACAATTCATGTGGGGACTAACAATCACGTCATCTTGAGTAATATCGTCAATCCCCATGTCGGCAGTGACGATTTTCCTGTATCAATTCCTGAAAACAGCATAATGACAGATATTGTCTGGACTGTGGAAAATAGAGGCAATACGACTTCGACCTTCTCACTCAACACTTTTCCCTTTTACGACTATGATCCTAGCAAAATCGCTGTCCAGCTGATCGTCTACAAGGTTTACACTACTCCAACTGCCTTGGGCTGCGAATTGAAAGAACAGGAACACCATGAGCTCATTGTGAGCCAGACCTCTCCTCATGTCGGCTCGGACGATTTTCCATCCATGAGCGAGCCATGGAGTTTTTCTGATGTAACATTCAGCATCCCGCCAAAAGGGACAGGAGAAGGGGAAGTTGAATATAAAGTAATCCTCCGCTACATGGACAAGAATACAGAAGATGGCATTGAGTTGAATCCTGAAGATCAAGGAATCATTGTCAGGCCAGAGGCACCGGATATAATAGATAGCGCAGTAATTCCTCCTTCTTCCGCCCTTGTCATCAAAACCAGAACAATAGATCTGGACAATGGCATCGCTGGCACCACATACAGTGAAACTTTAGAGGTCATGGGCGGCTACGAAAATTATGCATGGAGCCTGGGAGGGACAGCTTCTGATTGGCTGAGTATCGACAGCACTTCTAACGGTCTTTGTTATATAAGTGGAACACCCCCAACAGCGGGTACTTATACGCTGAACGTTACTGTCGATGACACTGATCTCGATTACGGCAGGCCCCCGCTCACCGTTACTAAAAACCTCAGTATCACTGTTTACGATCCATTGAATATCACCACCACATCTCTCCCTGACGGTATAGTAGGATCCTCTTATGACCAAACTCTGACAGCAGCAGGAGGAAATGGGGATTATACCTGGAGCTTGGCATCAGGCACATTGCCAGATGGGCTGAGCCTAAGCAACGCAGGTGTGATCAATGGCGGTGCGCCTGCAAGCGCAGACACTTTCAACTTTACAGTTGAAGTCACAGATTCCAGTAACCCACCACAAACCGCCCAGCAACCGCTCAGTATCTACGCATTTCCAATTCACACAGTCTCTATGCCTGATACACCGAATGGCCCATCAAGTGGTATTTCAGGCACTTCCTATACATACAGCACCGGAGGTTCTCAGTGCTCTTGGGGCCATAATTTGGAATACCGGTTTGATTGGGATGACGGCAATCAGTCAAGCTGGTCGAGCTCAACAAGTGCCTCTCACAGCTGGGATACTGCCAGCACCTATAATGTAACGGCACAAGCGAGGTGTGCAGACGATCCTTCTATTGTTTCTGGCTGGTCAAGCGCACTCACAGTCACGATAAATGAGCCTATCCATGAGATTGCTTACATTTATTCAACTGATACCACCGCAGCAAATTCTTTTAAAGATTTCCTAGAAGGTCTAGGTTATCCAACAACCCTGATCCACATGGATTCCATAGTAGCGGGTATGTTTGCTGGTAAGCTTATTCTAATAGGTTCTGACACTGGAGATCTAGGGACTTGGGGAGATAGCGACAAGGTTGATGCAATCAATAATTCAGGCCAGCCAATTATCGGGCTTGGTGAAGGAGGATACGCATTTTTTGGAAAGTTAAGTCTAGCAATTGGATACCCACACGGTTGGCATGGAGGCGACACTGATATTATTGTAGTAGATTCCTCTCATGATGTATTTAATACGCCTAACAACCTTGGGGTTTCTACTGGCCAAACCATATCTATATATTCTACAACAGGTCATGTTGGGATAAATCTTCCTACCCCACCTGAAAATGTAGTATTACTGGGTCGAGAAGTAACCGATCCAGATCACTACCCATTAGTACAAGAGGATGAAAGATATTTGCTCTGGGGTTGGACCGCTTCTCCAGATTCAATGACACAAATGGGTAAAGATCTTTTTGAAAATGTTGTTCGATGGTTAGCAGCTATTACCGCTGCTCCTCCAACCGTTCTTGCCTACGTCTGGAGCCAGAGCTTTAGCAGCACCAGCCAGGATCAGGGCTGGAGCGTAGCGGTCGATGGGGCTGGGAACGTCCTCGTGACGGGGAATTTTACCGGGACGGTGGACTTTGGCGGCGGGCCGCTAACCGCGGTGGGTACCCAGAGTTTTCTTGTAAAGTTCGATGCGGCGGGTAATCATCTCTGGAGCCAGACCTTTGGCAGGGGCTCCGGCTTGAGTGTGGCGGTCGATGGGGCTGGGAACGTCCTCGTGACGGGGAATTTTACCGGGACGGTGGACTTTGGCGGCGGGCCGCTCGTAAGCGCGGGGGGTTCTGATATCTTTGTTGCGAAGTTCGATTCGAACGGCGTTCACCTCTGGAGCCAGCGCTTCGGCGCTCCGGGCGGCAACGGCGACTTCGGCTTCGGCGTCGCAGTCGACCCCTCCGGAAACGTCGTCGTGACGGGACTCTTTGAAAACACGGTGGACTTTGGCGGCGGGCCGCTCGTAAGCGCGGGGGGCAGCGACATTTTTCTCGCGAAGTTCGATGCGGCGGGCAATCACCTCTGGAGCCAGCGCTTCGGCGGAACGGAAAGCCTTTATTTTCCGACAGATAAACCCTTTGACGTAGCGATCGATGGGGCTGGGAACGTCCTTGTGACCGGGTTTTTTGTGGGCCCGGTGGACTTTGGCGGCGGGCCAATAACAAGCTTTGGGCGTGACATTTTTCTCGCGAAGTTCGATGCGGCGGGCAATCACCTCTGGAGCCAGGGCTTTGGCGATGCGACGGGGGGCGGTCGTGGCGATGGCGTAGCGATCGATGGGGCTGGGAACGTCTTCGTGACGGGGGCGTTTGAAGGCCAGATGGACTTTGGCGGCGGGCCGCTAACCGCGGTGAGCAGCGACTTTTTTCTCGCGAAGTACGATGAGGACGGTAATCACCTCTGGAGCCAGAACTTTAGCAGCACCGACCTGGACCAGGGCTTCGACGTAGCGATCGATGGGGCCGGGAACGTCCTCGTGACGGGGCAGTTTTGCGGCACGATGGACTTTGGCGGCGGGCCGCTCGTAAGCGCGGGGGAGAGCAGCATTTTTCTAGCGAAGTACGATGCGGCGGGCAATTACCTCTGGAGCCAGCATTTTGGCGATGCGGCCGGTGTTGGCCGAAGCGTAGCGATCGATGGGGCCGGGAACGTCCTCGTGACGGGGGATTTCTGGGGCACGGTGGACTTTGGCGGCGGACCGCTCGTAGCCGCTGATAGTTATACTGACATCTTTCTTGCGAAGTTTGAAACGATCACCCCGGAGTGACCTGCCCCCGTTTATTGATACACATACAAAGTTAGAGTTCCATGCTCATAAGCCTCTGGAGCAGGAGGCTTATATCCAAGAGAACTATGCGGCCGAAACTGATTATAGTCTTTTCGCCAGTTCTCAATTACGACTCTTGCTTCCACAGGAGTATCAAAGATCTCTCCGTTGAGCAACTCATCCCTGAGCTTTCCGATAAATGACTCCACATATCCATTCTCCCAAGGACTTCCGGGCTCAATGAACAAGGTGCTGACTCCGATTTTGGTCAGCCATTGCCTTACTGATTTAGCCGTAAATTCTGGTCCGTTATCAGATCGAATGTGATCTGGGATGCCTTGGCTAATAAACAGCTCATACAACTGATCCAAAACATCTTGAGACCTGATCCTACGTGCTACAAATAAGGACAGACATTCTCTGGTGTATTCATTTATAATGACCAAAATGCGTATTGCTCTCCCGTCTGTAGTCCTGATTATGGCCAGATCATAACTCCATATATGATTCTTCCTCTCAGGGCGAAGCCTTATACAGGAACCATCTGTCAACCAAAGCTGCCCTCGCTTTGGCTGCTTTTTAGGTACTTTCAACCCCTCCTGCCTCCAAATCCTCTCAACACGTTTGTGATTGACTTGCCAGCCCTCGTTCCGCAATAAAGCGGTAATCCGGCGATAACCATAACGACCATATTGAGCGGCTAAATCGACGATACGTTCTACCAGCCTCTCTTCATCCTCAGGTACTTTCCGGATGTGCCTCTGGGTTGAGAGCGGCTGGCCCAAGACTTTGCAGGCTCTCCGCTGTGAAACACTCAACCTCTTTCTCACATGATTGACAGCCCTGCTTTTTTTCTCCGGGCTCAGAAGTTTCCCCGTGCTACTTCCTTGAGAATGTCATTGTCCAAAGACAGATCGGCCACAAGCTTCTTTAACCGGGCATTTTCCTTTTTTAGCTACTTGAGACGCTTAGCCTGATCTACTCTCATCCCACCGTATTCTTTTCGCCACCGATAATAGGTCTGCTCAGAGATACCAAGCTTATGGCAGGCTTCTATAACTGTTGAACCTTTGCTCTGGATGACTTCAGCCTCCCGAAGCATGCTGATGATCTGTTCGGGGCATAGTGTTTCTTGCTCATATCCTCCTCCTTTCGTCCAGGAAAATTCTAACATAACTCCTGAACCGATATTAGGGGGGCAGGTCACGAACAGCAACGACTTTTGTCCATGGTCCTCGTAACTCATTAGAAAATATTGAAGTATATTTTTATTTTCCTTCGCCAATCATGGTGACTCCTTTACAAACCTATGTTATAGAGTGGATTACACAACCGCTCCTATTTTGACCTGGATGGGGACCGATTTTAGCTCATATGATGGAGGAATAACTTATGGCTGTAATCTAACCGAAACTCCAGGTGTAGACTTCATTTTCACTACTTATGTTATAGGAGATGATACGATCCCTCCTGCATTGGTGGATTTAAGTTTTACTCCGGACACAATTAATGTTGGAGGAGGAGATCAAATAGTAACCTTCACGTGGGAATTGACAGACGAACTAGCCTGTGTAGAGTATGCAACCTTGAGACTTAAAAGTCCTTCAGATGGACAATATCGGGATACGCATGCCAATGTCTCATACCTAATAAGCGGCGATATGAACAATGGTGTTTTTGAATCAACAGCCACATTTCCCCAGTATAGTGAGGTCGGCGTCTGGTATATTGAATTTGTCTATCTGATTGACTCACTGAATAACTCTCAGTATCTTTACAAGGCTGACCTCAAAGCGATAGGCATCGCAACAGAGATAACGGTTATAATTCAATAGAGATAACGGTTGAAATTCTCGCTATTTGTAGCGTCGCAAAACTAGCGTTTGATCTTCAACTCATAAATCTACTCTGTTGATATGGACTAATGTAGCCGTTTGCGGGCGTCTTCGACCATCCAATCTGCCTCACCCTTCTCCTTGATGAGGAGGAAGGTCTCGTAGGAATCTTTGGCAGCAGGACTCTTCAACCCTTCCTGAGCTCTGCCGAGATAGTAGTAGACAGTAGGCAGATAGCGGTAAGTGGGGAGATCATTGAAGTGAACCGAAGTGGCTTCTCCACGGCGTTTTAGACACAGTTCAAATTCTGAGTAGGCTTCGGAAAAGTACCCTGCTTCAAGATAGGCACGTCCAAGAAGATAACGACCATACCATGTATCCGCAATGGCTTGTGCTTCAAGGAAAATCTGGATTGCACCGGGCACATCCCCTCTGGCCATGCTCAATTCCCCCCCAATCAATTTGGCATAGACACGGTGGTCGGGTTGAATCTTCTTGCTCAGCTCTGCTGCCATGTTGCGGGCCTTGTCCACGAGGCCGTTCTGCACGTAGATTTCTGCGGCTGAAAATAGGAATTCTTCTCTTCGAAAAGTATCCAGAGCATTATCGGCAGCTTCAACGGCAAGGTCTTTTTTCCCTTGCAACATATACATTTGGGAGAGGGTAATATACTTGTCAGCCGCAATGAAAGGCTGGCCATTTTCGAGGTCTGACGCAACTCCTTTTCGGAGAATCTCTATTGCAGCGGATATGCGGCCCTCAATCGCAGCGAGGTCAGCCATTCCAGTAGTGGCTAAGGCTTCCCCATAAGAGTCGCGAGTCTCAAGCTGTTTGTATGTTTCTGCCGCTTGATCCATCCGGCCCTGATTAATCTCAATGAGGGCCTTACAGACATAGGCTTCCTTGTAAGCGGGATCAAGCTGGATGACCTTGTGGACTTCTTCCTCTGCTGTTTCAAAATCTCCGGCACCGATTAAGTACCAGACCAGGTTGAATCTTTTAGTAACATCTTTTGGATAGAGCTCTACAGCATGGCGTCCCACCTCTGCTGCCTTGGCCATCTCTCTGGCATAAAAATAGGCAAGGGCAAGGTTCATGTATCCGACGGAATCAGCGGGAAATTTTTCTAGGAGAGCTGTGAATTCCTCGATGGCCTTCGGATAATTCTTCTTGATTATATAGTAGCTGCCTCGGGTTCTGTGTTTTTCTCGCTCACTCATCTGATCGATTCGGGCAAAAGCCATTTGGTAATATTCTTCGGCTTTATCATGCTGTTGAAGATTGCTGTAGATCGTTCCCAAACTGACATAAGCACGCCCGAGATTCGGATCATTGTCGAGGGCTTTTTCGAACCACTGGATGGCTTCCTCCCGCTTGCCAAGGAAGAGAATTTCCTGCCCTTTGGCAAAGGCGTTCACAGCTGCCAATGAGGAGGCGGTGAAGGTCTCCTCAGCAAGGGCCTGTGTGGATTGTGTTTGTGTGTCGCCCAGTTTTGACCTGAGTCTTGCGGAAATAGTGTCAACCGCCTTGCCCACTTCAGCCTTTGTTTTTATTTTCCGGGAGGCATCGGCAATCTTCTCGTTTTTAACAGGATCGATGGCCCAGACTTTAATTTCATACCCATCACCACTCTGTTCTATCGAACCGTCGATGACGACGCTGACTCCTTCTCTGGTGCTGATCAATTGAGCAAGATCATTAGAAAGTTGACCATCGGAACTGGGGTCCAGTTGATTTGCCAGACTGCGTGCTTGGGCACGATCATAAATTGAGATAAAGGAAGCTCCTTCCAGGCTGATCCCTAATAATTGTTCAAGAGCTTCATCAAAAACTGGGTCATCCATCTGGCTCTGGAAATCTGTGATAAGGATAGAAATGGGTTCAGGCGCAACTCCCGGTGTACTCCCCTTGCCGCGCAAGACGAACCACCAGATACTTGTCAGTAACAGGGCGATGATGACTCCAGTACCGGCAATCACCGGCCATCCACGGAAAACAAAGCGTGCTCCTTCCGCAGTCTGCCTCTGTAATTTTCGAATATCAACGATCATATCCTTAATATTCTGGTACCTATCACCAGAATCCTTAGCCAGAGCCTTGCGAAGTATGGGAGTGAGCAGCGGATTCACCATTTTTGGCTTAACACTCACAGGAGGCGTGGCATCCCTGAGAATAGAAGTTAAGGTCTCTATGGGGCTTGACTTTGAAAAAGGATGCTTTCCTGACGCCAGCTCGTAAAGAATAATCCCTAAAGAGAAAATGTCACTTCTTGCATCGATCGTCTCACCCCGAGCCTGTTCAGGTGACATGTAAGCCAAGGTTCCCACAATGGCGCCTTTTTCTGTTACCGAGGCCTGAGTCAGTGTTTTAGTGATAGATTCCTCATCACCGCCAGGCACGATTTGTTTTGCCAGCCCGAAATCCATGACTTTCACATGGCCCTGAGGTGTAAGCATGATGTTCGATGGTTTTAAATCGCGATGGACGATGCCCTTTTCATGAGCATTCTCTAAAGATTCTGCGATTTCCAAGACCATTTGGAGAGAATCACGTAAAAGTGGAGTCTCTTCTTTTTCTAATTTTTCCTTCAGATCTTGACCTTCAACGTATTCCATAACGATATAGGCCTTCCCCTCAATTTCACCCGTTTCGAAGACTTTGCAGATAAACGGATGATCCAAGGAAGCCGCGGCTTTGGCCTCTCTGAGTAACCGCACTCGAGCTTTTTCATCTTGTTGCATCGATTCCGGCAAGAATTTGATAGCTACTCTTCGGTCAAGGACTGTGTCCTGGGCAAGATAGACTTCGCCCATTCCTCCTTTACCTAAGGGCCTGAGAATTTCGTAGTGTCTGATCTTATCACCAGCTTTTGTCATTTTATTTGGTTAGGTTGTGGAATATGCTGTTTTATCTATACTCAATATTTGATCAGTTTTCCAAAAAATTGGCAAAAAATATATAGCACAGGGGGAATTTGATGTCAAATCAGGTATATTGGTATATTGCTCCTCATTTTGGAATCATTTTCCAATTTTTTGCTTCTCTTTTCCCAGAAGATAGGTGTTGAACCATTCGAGCATGCGAGTATAGCGGTCCAGTTGATGATTGGGTTCTCTTAAGCCATGGGATTCTCGCGGATACCGTACGAATTTCACGTTTACTCCGGTATTTTTTAAATACTGGTACAGTTCTTCACTCTGTGAAATCGGAACCCGTGTGTCTTCCTCTCCATGAAGAATCAAAACAGGCGTATTGACCTTGGATGAACTCGTCAACGGAGAAGAACTGCGGTAAATCTCGCGGCTAACCCAAGGAAAACCTTTATGATAATACTCCATGAATCCCTGGATATCTGTGGTTCCATAAAAACTCTCAAGATTGCTCAACCCTGCGCCACTCACTGCTGCTTTGAACCTGTCAGTATGAGTGATAATCCAGTTTGTCATGAATCCTCCATAACTCCAGCCTTCTACGCCAAGCTTCGCTTCATCTGCGACGCCTTCTTTGATAAGGTCATCCACTCCAGCCATGATATCCCGATAATCGCCGCCTCCCCAGTCGCCGATATTTGACCTGACGAATTCTCTCCCGTAGTTTCCGCTTCCCCTGAAATTGGGCGCAAAAACAGCATACCCTGCCCCAGCAAACATCTGCCATAGAGGATTAAAGGATACGGTACGCACGCCCTGGGGTCCTCCATGCGGCTCAACGATCAGGGGAACCCGCTGACCTTCTTTGTAATCCACAGGGAGGACGAGAATACCTTCAATTGTTTTTCCGTCGAAAGATTTCCACTGGATGATTTTTGTTTTGCCAAGTTGGATCTTTGTTATGTCAGTATTGGATTGGACAAGGAGGCGAGGTTTTTTAAGGTTGATGTCGCTTGCCCAGAGGTCTCCGGGATTTTCAGGGTCAGTCATGACAAAGGCCATGATATCGAGTGAGGGGCTCATGCTGATGCTGGAAATGACCTTTTCCTTCGGGATCAATATATCGATTTTTTTGGTTTGAATATTGACTCTGCCTATCTGGGTGAAGGTCTCTGTGTCAAAACTAAAGACGATGTTTCGGCTGTCACTGGCCCACCGAACAACAGATTCACTCCGATCCAATTGTGCAGTGATATTTGTGGGAGAGCCTCCATCAGCCGCAACACAATACACATCATCAGGATCAGCCCACAGATCGTATCCTGGACCTGCAGAAAAAGCGATATATTTGCCATCAGGGGACCATTGAGGGGACATCTCTGTCAGAGCTTTGGTATTGGTTAGACGCTCTGGGGTGCCGCCTGAAGATTGAATGATAAAGATTTTAGAAAGGAATAAATCATCAGTATCAGTAGTTGGCCTGCTTGTAAAGGCAATTTTCTTGCTATCAGGAGCCCATGAGGGATCAGAAACATAGGTTTTTCCATCTGTCAGGTGCTGAATATCGCCTGAATCCACATCGATGATGGCAAGCTGGTTTAAACGCATGGTTTCATCGACAACTATTTCATCGCGTTTCTCTTCTTCAGCTTTTTTCTCCTCTTCGCTCAATTCACGTGGAGTGAGGAATGCAATCTTCTGTCCGTCAGGAGACCAGCAGATGCTCCCCGATACACCATCCTTGAGCTTTGTCAATTGATAGGCCTCTCCTCCGGTGGTAGAAATGAGCCAGACCTGATTCTTTTGCTCCCTGTTGGAGAGAAAAGCAATCTTTGAACCATCAGGGCTCCAAAGAGGGGAAGAGTCGTTCTCCGGATGATAGGTCATCTGGACGGATTCACCTGTTTTTACATCTGAAATATAAATATCT
>Ga0224501_10001081_pt1 | contig 20864 bp, 13 predicted proteins | sample SF_Oct11_sed_USG_4_FD_169105 | JGI IMG/M metagenome (GOLD analysis project Ga0224501, IMG submission 169105) | Sediment microbial communities from San Francisco Bay, California, United States - SF_Oct11_sed_USGS_8_1 | ecosystem: Environmental > Aquatic > Marine > Sediment | place: USA...
GCATATGGTATCGTTGTGTTTCAAGACACATCCAGGTCAGGTTTTCACATAGTTCTGCAATGGAAAACTACTATCAATAAAAGTGGGGGGGATCTTCAGAACTTTACCCCTTGAATCCCTTGATTCACAATCGCCTGCTTTATGGACTCAAATTGCCGATGAAGTTTTCAGAGGAATTAGAAATCCACACTGTTATCACCCACCGAGCAACGCATGGATCTAACAGATGGATGATGGGCATGGTGCAGTCAGGATTAGCCATTTAGGATTCATTTAGTGGGTAGGCCAAATTAAAGCACGACTTATCAGTGATCGCTATATTGGTATTGGCCTATGGGTCAGAGCTTACTCACTGGGCCAAAACAGTAAAAAAAACTTCATTTTCTGTTCAGATCATATACGTCTATATAGTGAATCAGCTGCTTGACTACCGGATCCTTGTTTAGATAGGGACGAATCCGACGGGAATCGCCAAGCTCCGCCCACCATCGTATTGTGTCATGCATTCGAGGCAGCAGGTTTTGAGCTAGATCTTACAAGAAATGAGATCAAGGGTACATTGTGAGACCATGTTTTTCAATAACACTTTAATGCTAAAATATGTGTTATAGCACATTTCTCTATTCTCAAAAATCAGAAATATAAAACGAGGGGGAGATTGATGAGCACCTTTGTGGCTAAGTCATTATTTTTGTATGCATACCCGATCCAGACGGTTCGTGATTTGGCCGGTTGAAGCAGTAGTTTTTAATTCTTGCTATTTTTACCACACCATTGGATGGGGTTACCGCACCGATGTTCACTGCATATGGGGATGGGGTGAAGCGGTGGCTTGCTGGATGACGCCCATGGGTCTCTGGTTCATCTCCCATTTCCGGCATGCTTTTGTTGTTCACTATTGTCGGATTTGAATTGCAACATTTGATAAAAAACCCCTCCCATAAAACAAGTCATTGGCATGCGGATGCTGCATGTAAGTTAGGACAAGATCTTGTTCCATACGGATGGAATTACTAAACCGTTGGGTTGTTTTTTAGGAAGATCCATGGTTTGCCTCATAGAGGTGGCACTCGATGGAAGGGCCTTTACAATTTACAGAGGCAGCTGATCCTATCATATTTACGCTGTAGAGTGACAGATCTGAAATCGGTTGTACCGGAGTTTAACTGCCGACGTGATACAATCTCTAAGACGTATGTGTACAGGTTGGGCCTTCTCCGCTCTCCACTCGCCTGCCCCCAAGAGGTAGAAAAGGGTCTGGATGTTTTTCAGTTCGGAACGCATGCACTCTTCAGGTCAGTACCATTAAGATGTGTGAACAAAGTATGATGTAATCTTGCAACCAACCAGGTGGAAAAGAAATTAAGCAGTATTTGTTATTAAGGAACGTGTCTGTACGTGGTGGCCCGGTTTGAGAAGGAATGGTTATCAAGAGTTTTGGACAAGCATATGTTGGTCGTTACTCTGTATCACAGACTAGCTCATTAGATTATCAAAAAATTTCTGGATTGTTTAGCAGAATTATCAATTCATCTCCCCAATTACCCCAGGGATTGAAATGATGGCTGTTTTCTGTATCGCATCGAGCCGAAAAGTTTCTATTGACTGTCAATTATTTGGTGACTGAAGACACTGTTACAGGCATGTGCCAAATTCATTGCTACGAGAAGCAGAAAGCAGCCTCGCATAGTTGTTTGTCGGCTTAGTAGGAACCGTATGCAGCATATGGGGAGTTATCCTTGTTGGTGTGCGATAAGTTGGACGTCTGTAAATTATAGTACAAACAGTTTGAGTGTTGGCTACTAAAGTGAAGGGATTTTAAAATTGTCTATTGCATTGATATACAAAGGTGAACATTTTACATTACTTTTATATTGTTTAATTGCCAATAGATGCGATGAAACAGATGCGTTCCTTCAGAACTCGGAGTCAATGGATTGACGATATGAGTCGATTTTTGTTGAACGCAGCTTCAATGACAAATGTGAATTCTTCCATTCCATTGGTTTTGGCAGTGCGTGGCCCCCTTAAATCTAAATGATGGCTGACATGGCATCTGAATATTCAATGGGATCTCTCAGATATTTAATAGTGTTGAACAACCACCAAAAAACATGGGAAAGGTTAAAATGCGGAATGGGGATCTGTTTCGGCCTTGAGTTGACGCTATGTGCAGCCAGGCAGTTTTCATTGGTCGCATATTTGTCTTGGGATAGTCCACGAATGGCCCGTGTAAACCAAACAGTAAGTGACGGGAAGAACTCTTGTCAGAGAGAAGACAACTGCTTATTGTCCTGATCCATTCGTACTTGGAAATCATGTATGTTTGTATTAAAGGTATGGGTCATCGAGTTTTAATGTACTAGCGATGAAAGAAGCGGCGAGGATCATGTCTGGAGTGCGGGATTACTCATTGTTTACGATGAGTGTCAAGGACCGGCGCCTTCGTAATGGACTACTGCAGAGGGTAGTGCGCAGCTGTGATGTAGATATACGCCCAGGTAAACTAGGATAATTTTCGTTTACATAGCATCGGTACTCCCAGTGCGCACTTATATATAGATGGTTTTCGGGTTATGGAAAGGTGTGTGAAAGGGCCTGGAATGTTGACAGAAAGATATGTACAACAAGACAGTCAGTATAGACACTCGACAATTTTATGTGCCAGGAAAGAAACAGAACGGGATAGAGTTTCAGCTGCCATTGTAGAAATGAAATAATTAGGCTCTCTTTTTGCTGCTGTTAGAGACGTAATTCGATGCTCGAGCTTGGCAAAAATACAGTATCGCTAAGTCCAGGGCACACCGGGCCCTCACTTCACCTCGCCTGTTCCCATCGGTTTTAATGGGAGATCTTGGTATGATCTTTGTATATACCAAACAGGAAACCGCTTTCTAATTGACACATGACTCCAATCCCAAAACTGGCCAAGTCGAAGGGGTTGGCCGCCACAACATAACTTGCATAACTATTATACTTGGCGTTGAAATGGCTAGCCCATGGAGAGTTTTGTTTGAAATGTTGGTCCATAGGCCGGGTTGTTCAGCTACCAGATAAAATATTTGCGGCTATTGCTGTCTTTGGAGCTCGGAGAGATCCTTGTTCCATATATAAAATAGAAATCACAGATAGGCCAATATGTTGATTGGGTATAAAATGCAGCAGTAGGTATGAAATATATCACATTAAAGGGGGTCAAGCCACCGTCGATGATAGACGCACGCACTTCGGAGTTGTTTCCCATTCCTAAAGGGAAGCAACTCCAAATTCATTGAGGTGATAGCGAGTGGTCTTTTCCCAAAGAATGAATATCGGTGACTCGAATAACTACGGTCCATATGGGCCAACTAGAAAAAAAACTGGAATCTAATTACTAAAACTTCGTAATTTAATGATCTTTACTCTTTCATAACATAGAATAGAAGTCGAAATTGAATGTAATATCAGAGAAAGCTGAAGGTATAAAAAATGCTTTGCTGGGTTTTCCTTTGCCCTAAATAGAGGCCGTTGCATTCAGGCTTCTATCGTGTAAGTCGAGAAATCAGTGCAAACATCAATGGCTCTGTGTTAATTTCCTGTCTAGAAGCCAATTCTGTTGTGTCGACGATCTGAAAAGTGTGTCGCCGAGGGCTCTTAGTATGCATAATGAATAGGGCTATATCTTAGCTTCCATTTGAGCCGGGTATTAGGCTCATTTGTTTATGGTAGGCTTCAGAATCTACAACCAAATGCAGACACATTCGGGCATGTTTTAACCCCTTTAACCCTCTGCAGGTCAGAGGCATTTCCTCGAGCCATACACACACAGTCATGATGTGGAACACTGGGATGTTGTCTTTCAAGGTAGAGGCTTCTTATATAAACAGGTAAGTATGGGCCAAGCTGGTTCCCCAAAATATTGCAAATACCCTCCAGCCGGCAGAGGACATTGCCCAAACTATAGACTGCTAGAGGGTTTCAACTATAGATGGCAACCGATTACCAATTTTGTCAGTTTTACCTCAAGACCATCTTCTATTATTTGAATAACATTAGAAAGCCAATGGGTTGCTTTCGGGTAATACCATGGTGTGACCAATAGAAAGAATTTTTCTGCCATGAGCAACTGATTCGAGTGCATACTTACAGAAATTTTGAACCCGGCTTACAAAATGGACCATATCTTCAATGATAGAAAACTCCCAATACACTGGCTAAGTACTGGTGTTGACTAAGGGTGTGTCTACAATACACAGTGTTATTATGGGGGGGTCAGGGGTCAGACGCCAGTGACATAAATGTCACTGGGATGCCCAATACGCCCCCATATTATAATCAAATCAAATAAATTATGAAGGGGAGACAACTATTAAAGCAAATAATGCGAGCAAATCAACGAATACTATGACTACATTTCAGACACACCAACCATTTAGACTTACCATTTCTTCTTCATGACGGGAATAACTCTTGTCTTGTTTTATATTTAGTAGAGGCTTAAGACTCAAAATTTAAATTTCTTTTGGTATTCTGATAGCCCCCACAATTCTGCCTAATAGCTGAAATGTTAAAAAGTGCGTGGCAAATTCCTATGGGAAGTTGTGCTATCCCGTAGTGTAAGCCGGAACCTGATGGAAAGAAACAGTTGATGAATGTCAGGAAATTGTGATGTCAGTAAGATGACTGTCGTGCAGTTTATGCACTCATCTATATGTAGCGGTAGGCTATGGCTATTTTGTCTTACACTTTGCAGGTCCGTGTTATGGTTGGTTGTCTATTGATGGTTGGTGAGGGTCGTCTTAGTCTTGAAAGGCTTGCGGAGATGCTCAGTAACCCTGAGTGGGGTAGAGATGACCTCACCTTGAGAATCGTACCCGCCCACGGGCTTTACCTAACTTCACTGCAATACCCTGATCATGGTGAGCGGCTAGCTGTCATGTTGTGTATCTGTTTTTGTTTTTTAATTTTCACCCACTTGTCTTGGCGCACCAGAGTAAGTTAAAAGAGTTAAATTCAGTTTAGAAGCTAGACTCCTGTTTCCCCAGAGATCGACCAGTCTTAAAAAAATCATAATGCAGTAAATAAACTGCAGTACCATAAGCGATGATGATACTCTAAACAACACACTTTTCAAATTAGATTTTTGTAGTTTTTCTGGATGATGAGTGAAAATTGGTTGGCAGCTAATGTTGATAGAAAGGTATGGTTTGTTTACTGCAAGGTTCGCTGTTCCTTTGAGTTCTAGATCATATCTGTCTGCGTGAATTTGGGCTGGTTTTGGTAACTAGGATATCATGTTACATACCTCGAAATAACTGCCAGAAACAGGCCTAGAAGCCAAGCTGGCTGCATGTATCTCACTAATTCACTACATCTGATAATTGTATGGGCATAAACATTGTGCTTACACATTGTGCTCATACATTTTACTACATGTATTAAACTTGCATAGGCATGTGATAGAATCTTGACTCCTGTGTAGATAACGCTTGGCTGTTTCTATTTTTCAGACGCCCTGCTCCGCAGTTAGACAAAGTTGTAGTAAGGAAGTCTGTGAGTTTTCAGTCAAAACACTACAAGTAGCTTTTGGAGATGAAAGGATTGTCAGTTCCTGACTCACTGATGGGCGCTTGGGGTGACTAGTAAACACATGGCACAGATCTGTTGGAGGAGGTTGCCTGTCTCACCTCACCATTCCTGATGGAGTGATTGTCCCCCATAAAATCTGCGGCTAAGACTTCTGGGAATGTACAAAAGTGGGCCTAAACTAATTAGCTCAATTCTGGTCTTGGATAGGCCCAATATATACTGGATAGGCCCAATGTATTCTTGTTCTCCAGACAGCTTAGGCAGATAGATGAATACTGGTCTGTATAGGCCATATTTCTCACAGCTGTCGGGAGCTCAGCATGTATTCTTGTGCTGAAGTTTATCAATGAGATGGTATCGGTATTATAATATAAGCAATCATGACACCTCGATATGTAGTTGGATCGGCAGTCCACTGGAGGGCCTATTGAGCGTTGAGTGACCTCTTGTATCTTGAGATAATAAATTTGTCTGTGTTATGTCATTTAGTCCTCTAATAGCTAAGTCAGTCAGGGATATGGATTAATTCAGCCGAGCTTTATTCCACAGTCTCGCGCACCCGCTTTCCACCTGATTTAGAAGCCTCTATTGCCTTCTATATGATGTTGGCTGCTGTAATTATGATGCTTGCTGAACAGGCAGCTAAAATGGCCTTCTGTTCCTCCCATAACCAATCTAAACTGATTAGATAATTGGGTCTGTGATAACTAGACAGAGAAATAATTTTGTTCGTTAATACGCTCCCAAATTGATCAATTTCAAAATTGTTTTCTTCTAGTCAAACATCAGAGAAATTTCATTTCTGAAGTCATTTTGTCAATAAGGCAATGTTAGGATGCCGCGCAGTACAAATTCTGCAACAATAGCCCAGCGTGGATCGTGTCATGTTGCTGATAAACCATTTCCCAAGCTAACTAGTAGAACAATTACTCGTATATCAGAATATTTGTCATGGTTCAGACAATCTCATTGTCGTATTCAGTTTGCCTACAATAAAGTTATGTGAGCTTGTCATCTTATAGGTGGATGAACTGCCTTTATGAAGTATTTGTTAATTTGGGTACATCTGTCTCCGAGCCTTTTGGTATCTGCATCTCAATTTTCACAGTATCAAGAACAATTATTCTAAAAACCGCAGTTTAAAGGAATGTCTAATTCAAAGGATACAGAATTTATTTCGAAAACTGAAATTTTTTTATGACAATTAAATTTTTAAGGTCAGAAGACTTTGCTTGTGAGGGGGGTCCTTGTGTGGGTACCCTGTGTGGGTACCAGTGAGGTGCTGTTATACCCATTTCGTGAGATCTTTGTGTACAAATTCAGTGGACTCCACACCTGGCTGAAACTAGGTATATGAATATGATAGATTGTGATACTCTGCCAATTGTCTGCATAGGCTTCCCGTCTCCTGTTCTCTCGAGTTTATGACTTATAGATCTATTAGTGCCCCCAGTATCCTATGGGATCTAATCTAGTAGCTGAAATACATATCAATGATCGGCTGAAATAAGCGTGCCAAGACAACATACTGTTCCAGTTCGGCGGTTCATGTTTGGGGTACACACAAATGAAATTTGGTTAAGCCAATTTACAGTGAAGCCGTACAATGACTGTTGAAACCTGGGGCGAATGTATGTTTTAATTGCCAAGGCCTTGCAACGCTGCATTGGTTCAAGTAAAACAGATAAACTGTGTGGCTAGAGGGGCGGGCATTCATTCGCAAAATCAGCCAATACAATAACACTATTGCCCTACATGGTTTTGTTAAGGATTCTTTGTACACAGCCCTGTCGCTAGCCGGGGATTGTGCACGTGAGTTTGTGAAGTAATTTTGCTTATATACTGGTATTCAACAAAACTCTGGCTCTGCACTCTGTGAGGAACGCTGACCAGGATAATGAGGGTGATAGTGGCACTAGCTGCCTGTTTGGTGTTAGCTCAATGCCTCAGCCTACACAATGTAAGTCATCTTCATTTCGGTATGATTGTCCATGCAACCTTCCACCCGATTCCAATGACATGCCGGAAAATGATTTGTCTCTAGAGTGTGTGACTGGTATCCCCTGAACTTGGTAATTCAGAATCGCCGTGCACTCGGTACTTGAAAACTAATCCCAAATTTCGCGCAGCATGAATAGCTTGAATGCCCTGGCAATAATTATGGATTATGTAACACCAATCTTGTCCGAAAGCTATTGAGTGCTCGGATGACTATAGATTTAGGTGGTGTTCTAGGTTTAGATGATCAAAATAGCTGGTAGGATTTAGCTGCAATGAAGCGGTCCTCTCTATGACCATTCACCTTCAAGATTTGTGTGTTTATCAAATGTATTTTTGCCTGGATAAAATATCGACTTACCGGTGTTGTATTCTATGCAGAAACTAATACTATAGTCCCGCTATTCTTTTATATTTTTGTTCAAAAGAATACCCGTTGGTGATGGGAATGATAAGATGGGTCCCGTGTGCATTATTGAGTTGGCTTGGCAGTTGCCCATGTTCTGAGAGTCAGCTTCTCCATCATACACAGCCATGGCTGTGCAGTCAGCTAATGCTAGAGATCATCTAAACGGCACAAGTGAAATAGAAACTTGCATTGTTACCTGATTGCAATTTAAGTTCGCACCAGGATGCTCGTATTCCATTCATGACTACGTTCTACACCAATAGCATGCTGCCATTATTTGGATAGCAGCGTCTTCACTATTTTCCTACTAGAATCTTTTACAGTAATGGCCTACCAGATTAGGCATCTTTGGTCTTTGCTAAGCTAACGTCTCAACATCATATCCACTTAACTATAGGCGAAAGTCACTAATATGTATGGATAGTAAATAGAATGTTTCTCACCCCCTTGTTAAGTGTAGAGTGTACCAGAATAAATCCCTTACGCAAATCCATCTTTGTTTGCGTTAGGGGTAGACCAGCAGCTGACCGATTCACCGAGCGGGGCGGTGTATATAGTTATGTTACTGGTCTTGGCACCACGCTTGTTGTGCACCACTTCACACCAAGCTGGTAACCTCTCTGAGAGGACAATCATTGTGTTCACAAGCTTATTACAGGCTAATTTCACACTAGTCGCTATACAAGCTCCGAAGATAGCGATAGCGTAGAATTAGACTTGGGCGGTCTAACCAGCTACAGCTCATTTATGTGATCAGTCATCTTCAAATAAATTGCTAACATATCGGTTACTTATGCCATAAAGTTCAGATACGCTAGACATGTACAAAAATTTGTATTACTGCATGAATTAAACCCAATGGGTTTCCCCTACATTCACATATGGGTTCACTATAAAGTTATCCTCTATGGATATCTAGGGGGTTCCAGTCCAAAACCACCACTACATATACACCACTACATATACGTATCATCGAAAGTCATTGAACTCAGATGTTGTGTCATTATGGACTCCGTAATGTTATGCTAACAGGTTGACAATCTGTGGTTTTACTAGGCTTAACAAAAATGCATAACCTCTGATGTTTAGGAAAGGAAAAGGGTCAACAGAATTCTTGCATATTCACCACCTGCTCAGCAAGTCCATTACACATACATCAATAACCTGCAGTCTTCAAGACAGATAACCAACTCGTTAGCCAGCCCAAAAGTAGGAAACCCCACCATTACAAACCGGACTTAAGTTACACCTGGTACCCATGCATTATGTTGTTGCATAATACATGGATACTAGCGGAATAAACTGCCATTCAAAAGTATTGGTTTATGGTCATCGATCTGACTCTCCTTAATGAAACAGCAGTAATGTCTTGATTGGGTTTTTATAGATGGTTTATTGGTGTTCCCTATTCAACTGAAGAGGGCGCAACATAAGCAAACTAGGCTCATTAGTTGCAACGGTTGCCGTTAACTACACCTCTATGTTGCCCCAAGATATACATAGTATAATTCTTATGGAGTTTGTTTTTCGGAGGGTGTGTCAACCTTACTATTGACAAAGGTATGAAAAGTCAAGCGTAGCTGATTTTAGTGACCTCAAAATAAATAGACTACCTTATACTGAGGCCCCCACCGGATTTGAGAAAGCCGCTTACCATTTTATCTCGTCTGTGGCTTAGTTATCTCAATTAGCTGATAGTCAGCCAGAACTTATCCTACAGACATAAAGTACATGTATATACACTACACTGTATGTCATCTTCCACTCCTCCGAGAGAAGTCTCCATAGGTATCATCATGCTCAGCTGTTACGATTCCTCGGCTCTCTTGTTTCACTGTTCACTTAATTTCTTGACTATCTCGAGCCAGTTGTTCCACATTGCCATCCTATATTACCTCTTTTTCGTCTGGCCCTTACCTCTTCTATCTAAGAAGTCCCGCGTCAGCTCAGCATTTGCCCAGTTGTCTGCTGCCTTTGCCATATGCCCCCTTTGTCTTGCCAGCTAACCCCTAACATATAGCTATATATAATTGATATGTTTGGTAGGTTCATAACCGGGTTCAGTAGCTGGCGAGCTAGTGGAGCCATAAACCTGTTGATGTAATGCCCTTCCATTCTATCTTCGCACCTGTTCTCATAGCCTTTGGTACTTCTTCATGTCACTCCCACTCGCCCCCATTTTTTCAGTTCACTGAACGCCTTCCCTCAGTTTTTCAGTCCTGGTATGTTCGTCCTCTCAGGTGAGTTGTTGCTTCTAACCGATGATCACCCGACCTCTCAAGTCCACCTCTCATGTATCTCTGCAGCCTGGCTTTCTATATACATCAATATTTTGGTAATGAGTTGCCTAAATATCATCAACCTGTATAAAAGCCTGTCTGTAAGTACTACCTGCATGATTACAAATCTTACTCAGCAAATGTCCGTACACCAGTCTGAGAACTGAGCCATACCAGTGGTACCTTACGTAAAATTTTCAACCGTAGCACAAAAGAGAATCAAGATTTAATTCAGTTGCATAATACGGTTGTCGAATTTGGCATACATAATACAGCTTCAATGCTGTAAGATGTCGGGTCATACACCACAATGGAACAGACCGGAGTGACGTCTCTGGCTAGGCTATAGCACAATTGTCCCATTAGTATGAACTTCTAGCTGCAGGTGGCTTTTGTGTTGTGTATAGTGTATACATATATATACGAGTTCAGAGTGATCTCTTGTAAAAATTTCAGTATGTTTACTGCTAGTATGTTTATATCACTACCTCTGAATGGTAACAAAGACTACTTGAGAGCATTATTGGCCAATTAGCTAAGAACATTCCCTAGAAGCTAATGAACAAACACCAAGGGTCTTTCTTTGGATCAGCTGTTGTGAACTTCACATCATCCAAGTACAGTATGTAGTGCATCTATTTGCATATAAGATAAAATGAAAGCAGGTAGAGAGATTCGAAACATGACCGCGACATTTTTATAGTTAACTAACACCTCTCTCTGCATATAGTGCCTGTTCACAAAGGCCAGAACAAATTCACTTTCAGGTTGGGGTGAGCAGTTGACATGTTGGCGTGATTATGTGCACTGTAGGTAAGTAGAAGTGCACATTCGCCTTGAATGCGGACTCCAGTAGGCTTTTCGGTTTGCTTTTACTTTCGCTTTCAGTGGAATTCCATAGTAATTTTCTAATTTTCTATCGCAAAGCTTATCTACGCGGACCCGTCTGATGGTCCGTACCGTTAATTCGGACAGGTTTTATAAATTATGCAGTAAGCTGTACCGTAGTCAATGGTGACAGAAAGGGCATCCAATCTTAATTCGATCCTCAAATTCGACAAAACCTCGTTGTTAATCAAGGAGCTAACCCTGCACAGGGAATAATAATGTGGAGTATAAACCGGTAAAAAACCTATACCATTGCAACAGAGCCTGTACCTTCCTACCAGTTGCCCTTTCTCAATTGTTTTTTCCATGACTCAAACTGTTTATAGATCGGTAGTAGGATTGATGAGACCATAAAATCTAGATAACCTCCTAACATCCAAATTGTTGTTTAATAGCCCAATGATTTCCTTTAAATGGCTGTTATAGAAACAGGCTTGGTACTTAGAACTCACACCAGTGAATACTTTTGGGAGTTTTCTTTAGTACTTATTTCATTTATGTTGATTACTTTTGACAATTATCCTGATACAAGTGGCTGGACAACAGCGGCAGGATTTTATACATCAAACTGCACCACTGGGAATCAGTTGGAATCCCAATCAACTTTATTCGATACCGGGTGTCTGGGTAGGCTCTAAGTGGGTTGTCATCATTCCGTCGTCGGTGGGGTGATGGTCACTTCTTATCAATAAGTAATTATCTGATTGTGTTTATCCAAATCAACACTACCTATCTGATCATCTCATCATACAGATCTCTCTCACGTAATGTAACACGGGGCCTGATGTATATTAGACAGGGTGATGGACCAATGATGACTTAGCTTTATTTCTAATTTAACAGCTTCTAATAGGTATCACTGTTATCATTGGCTTAGTCTAAAATATACTGTGGCACAAATCCAATCTAGCATAATCTATCGTAGTTCTGATTATTTATATACATCACCATTACAATAGCGGATTAGCTTGTTAAGACGCCATGCCTATATCTCACACCCTGAACCTCTGTGTAGTTTCAAATTATAATAATTGAATAGAAGAGGATTAGGATGAAGCTGGCTTTATCTTTTAGTGGGTTATTTTATCTTCTTTAAACTTTAGAACAATATTAGGTAACTTACATAATACTGGGCCATACTATTGCGATGAGGAGTCATTCTATTGACCTGAGAAACTATTCTACAGGATTAGGAAACGTATGAGCAATTGGGGTGGCTGCTGACTATATACCTAAAATAATGTACATCCATTATAGGTAGATACCAGCAAACTGGCTTGTGCGCGGGATTTTCAAAAACTATCTCTGTTCACCCAGCAGTAGATGGATACCCAACTGACTCTCTTCACGGCTAGGGAAAGTGAAGGCAGTGAGCAAGAGCAGGGGCACCCCACCTCAGTCACACTATTCCTGCTAAAAGTTCGTTCTTTAACAAAAGGAGACCCTCCCATAGAGAAAGCTTCTTCATGGGGCACGTGGGTGCGAGCGGAAAGTCCCCAATGACTCCTCCTGGGAAAGGTTTAGTCAAAGGCTCAGTAGGCGAATTTCTGCAACTTTCTTACCCTGGTCCGGATACGAAATAAGAAGTCTAACTGAGAGGGGAATAATTCTATGATGGGCTGTGACCGTCACGTCACTCATCGAGCAGTCTCCTGGCTCGCACAGTCGAGAGGAATGTGAAGCCAGTAATGGGTGGAATATTGACTTGAAATTATGTTTATGAATGTTTATGCTGCCACTGACAGCCCAGTTACCCCATGGACTCATACAGGCAAGGGGTCATTAAACATTGGTGCCCTGTTTAGCTGCCAGTAGACAACTTATTTAGTTCAGGACTTCCTCTCCCACTCTATGCGTCCCACCATTTTCTCGCTAACTAATCTGAACAGATGCCGTAGCTGAATTTATGTCAGACTCACTGGTTAAAGTCAAGAAATTAGGAAATGTGCGAGTGAATTATGTTTGTTTGATTACTAGTCTGCTGACTCATCTGAGAGATGGTGGACAAATTTTATGGCGCAAGTCTAATAGGACATTCCTGTGACATTTCAGACTGACATAATATTAGTCAAAGTCAAACAACTGTTGCAGAATTCATTGACACAGGATGTCTGCAAACCTTCATAGATGCATATATGCAGTGAATGTAATAATTCTATGAGACATATAGGTCATCTTTGTGATCAGATAAGCTCAGCTCCTGGTTTTGTATCCTACAGTTCCATTCCAACGCATTTCGTTTACCATGTTGGGTTGGCATGCCCCCTCAGAGGTTCAAATGAACTAATTGTTATGACAGGCACTGTCCAACTATTATACCTGTCTAATGCATTCCAAGATTTCCTAAATATGTTTGTGGCTGTACGTCATTGCTATGCCACTTCCTGAAGTAAAGGACCAGATGGGTAGTTGAGCAATGCCTATTGAAACTTTTTGGATGGTCAGGATGGGTAGCGCCTGAGCCTGGTGTATAATGTTTCCTCCTTCCTCCCTTCCATTGACCTCACATATGCCTACCACCCATGTTTTTTTCCTCCATCTCTCCTCATACTCCCTCCTTTCTCTCCCCTCCTCCTTACCATTTTTCCCTCCCTTTCAGTTACCTGGCTTCTGTCTGTTACTCGCATCCCTTGCGTGCCTCCCTCATTTTCATGTATGCTTACCACCAAACTGGATGTGGTTACAGGACTTTGAGTTTGAGTTGGAAGATAGCGTGTCATCGTTACGAAATAAGAGAGAAGTAGAAGATACGTCTGGTGATGATGAAGGTGGAGATGGAATGGATAAAGAAGTTATGATTATTACCACTGAAAGTGAAGATGATATGCAACCCTCTACTACTGCGGAAACTACAACCACCGGTGAATCTACAACCCTGGTTGTGAAAGGTGTGTAGTATTTATGCATGTCTGATACTGGCATGTTGTTATGACTTAAGTTTTAGTACGAATGACTTGGAAAAATGAACTTATCTGTTTGTCACCCCTTCGAAGGAAACGTAATGTAGTTAGTTTCTGAGAAGGGATCCAGTTCGACAGGGATGCCAAAACCAGCCAATGCTAAGCCTTTCGCAGAACGTGCCTGGCTGCAGCGGCGCGTGCCCCAATGTCCGATGTACGGAGTGGCTAAGAAAACGGATTACGCTACACTTGGGTGGCACGCGAGCGGATAGATCCCACGCATCGCGGCATTAAGTTGGTGTGCCGTTAGTGCCTGCTTGCTCGAAGTAGGTCCAACACCGGTGTGAGCCAGTCAGCGGTTGTTGCGATGTTCGCGTAAAAAAGTCTTCGCGAGCGCTGAATTTGCAAAGTCAGCCAGCGGCCTTCTCCGCTAGAGGTCGTTGATAGCTGTAGGAACGCAGCACCGTTGCTACTGACAGCCGGTGGTAACAACAGTCTGAGTTAGAGGTCAAGGACTAGAAGCAATTGGCTAAAGCCCGCGGGCTTAAACAAAGGCCGCGCGTTTGCCGTTTGGCGTTTCTGACTGTTTGTTTTCATAGCGTTTCGCTTGGCGTGTTTGTGCTGGCCCCGTAGTTTCCTTCGAAGGGGTGCTCTCTTGCCATACACTACAATGGTGCCCACTGTTCGTTGAGCGGGTAGTTGCGTCCGATAGGCGATACTGACATGGCTGGTTATTATATGGGAGTAGGTCTGAAGGAGTAGGTCTTAGCGGGTCTTGTTCGAAACATGGCTTAGGGTTATTGACCCCGAGCCCCCAGGTCCACTTGTTCAGTCTTGCAGCCTAATGCTTGGGCATAGTCACCTTCCAATATGTCAACCATGTCTGGGTCGAGCAGCTCCACTTGATAAATGCTATTATCATTATTATCATTATTATATCTATTATCCTGCGTCTGTGATTGGGCGCTGCTTGACCGGCATATGTAACTAGTAGTCTGAGTAACCTTATCCTCCGTAGATGAGATGACTACAATGGGCAAAATGGTGACAATGGATAAGATGACAGAGGGTCCTGTCATTCCTGGGTCCGCTGAAGGTATCAAAGCAACCGAGCCCATAGATGATATCAAACTGGATGACGATGAAGAGGATGATGATGATTTTGATCTGCTTCTGGATGGGTCTGGCGATGAGACGACGACTCCGACACTTACCACAGCCAGCTTTGTCTATTGTGAGTTTGATTGCCCTTTGACACTCTGGCTCAGAGGTTGGAGTGCTCTTCACTGTCGCTGACTGTGCCAGGTTTAAGACAGATTGTGAGTGGGAAGTTTTAAAAAGCTCCCTCTGTTTATCCAGCAGTAGATGGGTACCCGACACTGATCAGGGCCAAGGACGGTAGGTGATGGGTGCCAGAAGGAGGAGTGGCCTTCTAGCTCAGTTATTTTTGGTAGAAGTTAAGTATCTACCAGCTACCTTTCCACACGGCCACGAACTCTGGGAATAACCTTACTGCATTGGGGGCCTTAATTTGAAGGAACAGAGGGGATTACAATGTGCTGCTGTGTTTTTCTCACTCTTATGACATCTTTACTGTTGTGGTGAAATTGTCGAGTTAGGTACTTGTTTTTTCACTAATTCTAAATCAGTTAAATTGTGTTTTTTAATTGTGTGGCATGTTGCCTTGATTGTCCGAACTAAGTTTAATATATGATTTTCACCCCGGTTGTTTACCCATTTGTAGCGTTCTATCGTGTAACTCTTAATGTTACGAGTGAACAGTGTGACAGAGTGGTGACTGATAGAGACAGTCAGCAATTTGCCGACCTCGAGAGGAAACTCACTGATGCCATTGGAGGTCTATTTGAGGATCTTCCTGGCTCGGCAAAAGTGAACATCGTTGCAATCAGGTAAGCTTTATGGGGGGCTGTGGAAGGGAATGGCAAATGATCACGCAGGCTAGCCTCAAAGGAGGCCTCTATCAATCAATCAATCAATCAATCAATCAATCAATCAATCAGCCAATAGCAATGATGTTATTTTCCTACTTTTTTGAATTTTGATCTGTATCAGGACCTGCAAAAATTGGCCTACTCAACCTTCGACTCAGTATCTCCCAGGGTGCCCTGTTAGAAAAGTTTTTTGTTCACCATCACAACCAATGAGGGCGCTGTTTCGACCGACCTGGGAATGAAACCAGCCTCTCCCTGGTCCAAAGCCTAGCGCGCTTAAAGCCATAAGATTAATGAGGGTGAGGTGAGGCAATTTTTCTCCAGCTGTGACCAGTGAAGTGGTGTTTCACTTATGAACTTATTCACATTACGCATACTACAGTGGTGTGACCTACATTTCCGAAACCATTGTACACCGTGCTGTGATTTTCATGAATGGAGTCTCGGTACGATGACATTGTAGAAAGGTCTTCTAATAAATCTTCTTGGGTAATAGATCCATCCCATAAAACCTTGACATTTTTACAACCCGACCTGCGTAGAGCGGGATCATGAAAGAACTGGGGCGAGAATTTAGCACGTTGAGTATAACCAGACACTGTTTATTGCACTTCTGCCCTCATCAATTCTTCGCCCAGCCCATTTTTCGTAGACAGTTCTCATTTTGCAGACAGCACACTTGGATATCTCAACTTTTACTCTTAGCTTGACTTGACCTCTGAATGTCATATTATTGATTAAATTGTGTCATCAAAAAACCCAATTAAAACTAGCTAAATTTAGTAAAGAATTACTTTGATTAATTTAAGCTGATGAAACTAGAGTGGGTTGAGTTTGTACTTTGATGCTGTTTATAGGCGTTGATCTTTATGGTGGGTGGTGGGGATAGGGGGTCACGAGATAAATTGCTTATAAGGCTACTAATGAGGAGTTGTGTTCCTTTGTCATAGAGTTTCTCCTCGCTGGTTTTGGATCGCGACACAAAGGAAGTCTACCCAAAGAGTTACCTCAATGGGTACACAGGTGTGAGCAGAAAGTCTTCTAACGACTCACCCCAGTAAACGTTGAGTCAGATGGACTCTGTAGGCTAATTTCTGCACCCCTATCGACAACGGTCTGTCACTGAGACACGGAATCGTTATTATTGTATTGTTTTTCTGCTTATTGCAGGTGCGGCTCTCTGCTTGTTACCTTTGACATTGGTATGAATGGTAACGATGGTGAGGAGTATGAGAGAAGGATATCAGAGGCGATTCGTACAGATACATTCGGAGAGCTTCGTGTGTCACCACTCAGTTACGAGTTCACAGACCTAAGTGCAGGTGAATATAGAAAAATATGCCAACATGGGATAGGGGGTTAACCCAATGGTTAGAGCGCTAAGCTCAGGATCGAAAGACCCTAGGTCCAGGTCCTGGTTTTGCTGAATGGCCGCTGTGAGAATGGACTCCTCACATAATTCGTAGCTCCTACTGCTACAACAAGCCTCAGACTTAGGTGATTAGAGAATTTCACATCTATGGGGAAGTGATGGTTTAGTAGCTAGGGTGGTTTTGGTGTCTGGTTCAACTCCGTAGCACGGTGCCATTGTGTTCTTTTGCCCTCGTCAGGTCCGGCCGTGGCATATAAGAAGTCCACACATTGAGTGACCTCTTTTATGCCCACAGTGGATTATTTTCAAAACAAGCCTTTAGTTCGCAATGCTTTCCCTGTAAATGAAGAAGATTTTATTTTATCTTGAGCATTTTCCATTGTTTATCCGGTGGCCATAAAAGATCATTTTTGCCTATATCACATGACATACCTGCAGGTTGCATAACCTCATATATACCTGCAGATTTTGGGACAAAATGCCCCATTTACGCTGTGATACGGCAAAGAAGTTTTACCTGTTTCTAACTGACATTGAAATCCACAACAAAGACAGGAGTGGATACCTGATCAGGTGCTGTGGTGCAAGGTTGCCTAAATTTACTCTCAATAAGCATACCCTGGGAGTTTTACACAGTTGCAGGAGTTGTCCGTCCCTGACTTGCAATCAAGATATTGAAAGGCGAATCAGAGTCTATAATGACCTGCAGCTGATAAGAACCAGAGCTCGAAAAACTTTCACAAAGAGATCATTGTTAGATATGCTCTTCAGGCTGGGGTATCTCAATGAATGGGCATTGATTTACTCAGGCGGCAGTATTTAGTAACAGTATATTCAAACATCTTAAGATACTGTAATAGTTTGTTGAGAATTATAAGCTACATAAATATAAGCGAAAGCTAAATTGACACCATGTTTGATCAGAACTCAGAAGTTGGAAAATTGGGCTACGAAGTGCTTTCACAGTTCAATATAGGCAATCAGTGAATGACCATGGGTTAACAGTAAATAGTGTCATATTACCATAATAATGGTACTATTCCAAACAGCCTCTAGTGTGAAGGTTGTCAAGGAAAAATTATGGTGAAATGGCGGAACCAACACTGTAGCTGTAAAGTATAGCACTAACAGGACTAGTGAAGTAATCTCTGAGTGTCTGGGATGTGTTACATCTACCATGGTGAATTTCTATTCTTACCTACACCTTACCTTTTTTCTTTAATACCCTGATCAGTATTAGGGGTATGCAGAAACTTGTCTAGTGAGCCTTTGACCCAACGTTTTCCTTCTGCTTACACACACGTGTCCCATACAGAAGGTAACTTCTGTAGATAGGCTTCCTGTATTTGTGATCTGAAACCGACTAACAAGGGTGAACCGCGAAGTGACGCTCAAACCGGGGATTGGACCAGGAATTCCAGATTGTAAACCTCCTACGCTATCCACTAAGTCAACGTTTCATCCCACCTGTAGGCTACACTAAGCCAAAAACACCAAAGGGGTTACATACACGTGTATCGCTCACTCCGACTGGCAACATTTAGCGTACGTAAACTCTACTGTAAGTATTATGGGATTGTAAGTTCAAAGCTTAGTGCATTGATCTACCTTCCTTCAGTTGGAAGATAATTCTATGGCTTAGAGTAGGTGTAGGTCTCCAAATAAGGTGAATCATTCCTCATTATGAAATAGAACGAAAATAGCGGTATTTAGCCGCAAACTGTTCTGACATCATAAGGTAGCTTAGCAGAGGAAACTCTGTGGCGCAATGAAAATAACTGGAAGGAAGTATTATGATGGCATCTGCTATGTCATAAGCATGCTGATAAGTTCATCGACCCAGACTGAACTCACTCCATTGTCTATGCTAACAATGAGTGATTGGTGAGCTGTCATGGTTTCATTTTGCTGTCAAACTTTAAGTCTGCTGCCAAACATTCTCTTAGCTGCCGAATATGAGTTGAGCTGCTGACTTTTCAGTTTGGAAATAGTTGCCTCAAGAAAAAGTAGTTGCCGGAGTACACACAGTCATAATTTCTGTTCACTGCCCGAATGGCAAGCGACCATGGGTGTTTCACTAAATATGCCCAGTTTTCAGCACGCGCACCATACAAGACTGGTCTGATCTGCCCCAGTTAAAGCAAATTGGTGTTTTTGATGTGTTTTTTTGTAAATTGTTGTTTTGTCCTGTAAAATAGATCTCACAATGGTTTGTTGTTCACACAGTCCTCGTCGGATGGGCTCTGTAGTGGTGAGGGCTCTAGAGACTGGGGAGCTCATATGAACATTATTAGGAGTTATGTGGCCATTGTTCGAGCTCAGGATGTGATGGTCTCGAACCTTACCCTTACCCTTCATATATCCATTCCAGTATCCTTCTATACCTTGATCTTGGGATAATTTATCACTCATGGTTGCCCTAGTGTCATAAATGACTCTTAGTTCACCTGTAACACGGGCAGTATCTAGTTCACAAAGATTCCTTTCTAAAATTACATAAATGCTGATGAAGTAGGATGAATAAATTCCATAATATTGCGAATTAAGTTCGCTATGTAATAATAGTAGGTTGAAACCCATTATATCTTAATTACTTATGATCAAAATTATTAGTTGGAATGAGCAATGAAATTTGGTCAAAGTCTAGCTGATTAGGCCCTGTTTCAACGAAATTATTATAGGGTGGTCATTCGTGGCTCATCAGTCTGAGAGGGGGCTTTTTGGATGTTGTATTTGGCTGATGGCTTAAAAAAACTTCATAGGAAGATGACGCCAACCATTGTGCTGTTAGTGAGCCAACTGACTGACTCACTTCCACTGAAAACCACTCACAAACATTACAGCAGACCAGGCAGACAGGAGCCTGTTTGGACTGTGCTAGTGTTGCCAAAACCGGCCCACAACGGTCATCTATCCTTTGCTAGCCCTATCATCCTTGCTAATACTCACGCGTAATAGTAAAAAGTGTTTGTTTACCAATGCTTACTGTTTGTGTTGTCAGACATAAAACATCCTCAAGTCAATAATTTTATTGGTTTACAAAGGCAAGACTATTGACTTGCTGATTTTTTTAAAGCTTGTATAGGATATTTTGCACTAGCCAAGTGAGAGTATGTGTGAATGAAAGAAAGTTGATTGCAACACCAAATACTAGTTTGTAAATATCCAAGCAGAAAAATACAAAGGTTGGAGATTTATAGCTGTATTGTGCAGATGTTTAATGAAAATCTATCCCATTCAAGCACTTATCTGACTCAACAGGCTATCCGATTCGGCTCCTCAATTTCCGGGGCCAACATCCCAAATGTCACTGGGTAATTATTTGGAACTAATCCACATGAAATTGGACACATCCCTGATTGGATCGGGTTGTTTCCTATATGCTAACCATATCACTGGAGGTCGCAACCGTAACTCGCATGAAAAAGGACACACAATTATAAGAGATTCAAGATGCATGAAAGCACAAATGACAATAACTATAAATAATTACCGAAG
>Ga0224501_10001082_pt1 | contig 20861 bp, 27 predicted proteins | sample SF_Oct11_sed_USG_4_FD_169105 | JGI IMG/M metagenome (GOLD analysis project Ga0224501, IMG submission 169105) | Sediment microbial communities from San Francisco Bay, California, United States - SF_Oct11_sed_USGS_8_1 | ecosystem: Environmental > Aquatic > Marine > Sediment | place: USA...
CCCTTGTCGGTTAAATACTTCGACGTCCTTGCTGTCCGGCAAGTTGGAAGATATGTCCTTCACCGGCGTGAGCGTCCTCCTCCCTTCAACTCCGAAAGGGGCGTTAATCGGAGCTCTGTTGGAACTGCCCCGGATCACCCTCAGGGTTAGTCCTGTATCGGTTATGAACCGTCTCGGCACGAACTGTGTTCGTTTCAGGGTCGAGAGCATCGAACGGGGTGAACAGCACTGGAGAGAATTGCACCAGAAACACTGGAGATAGTCGTAGGCAATATCGTGTCCCCGAATCGCCCTCCATCCTGCAATACCTTTTGCTCGATTTGATTCACCGGCCACTCTCCCGACTCAGTCCGATGGATCGTCTGTCAAGAATACTCACAGACAACGCACTCGATCTCGCCAAGGATATGACCCGGGAGGGAACCACTCTAGACTTGTCCTGGAATGGATGTGCCGTCCTATTTTCTGATTTTTCTCCTGATTATTTGTGGTGTGCACTATTCTATATCAAGCACGACAAGCTTACCGCGATACCTATTGAGGTCTGGCATCGCTCATTAGGCCACCATACTGTTGTTCGATTTCCCGTTGACTCCGTCTAGAAGGGGAAAACCAATGACGCGATACATGTCATGCCTACTGGCAACACTTGTCCTGACGCTCTTACCTGTCCGTGCGCAGGCAGGCGATGTGTTCACCGGATTTCAGATTGACAATAAGCGTCAATATTTTGGTTATTTTGGCGTACGGACGCCGATCTTGCTGATGTCAGGTGGAACAACCATTTTTGCGCAGGCGATGACAGCTGGTCTTGGATATAGCTTCAAAAGCAATGGACAACTGCTGGATGCCAACGTGCAGTTTGTCGTCCCATCCCTTGGAATTTCCCAGTCACTCGGCAGGTGGACGTTCATGGCACTTGCGGGTCCCCAGCTGCGCCGAATCGAGGAAGATCGGTTGAATGCTAACTCGAGGATCGATCATCAGGTCGGAGTCTTCGGCCAACTTGAAGCGCTGTACTGGCATGAGAAAGGCAGCCTCCATGCGATAGGATCCTATGCCGATCTCGACAATTTTTTCTGGGGCCGTCTGCGTGGAAAATTGCTGACGTACAAGGCCGATCGTGGGTGCTGTCCCCTCTACACCGGATGGGATATTGCCGGAATGGGTAATGGAGAATTTCGTGCGCTACAGACAGGACCAATCTTGGAAGTCCCGATCAGTAAGGTGTTCTTTCTGGTCAAAGGCGGGTACCAAAATAGCACCTCTTTCCATAGTGGCGGGTATGGCGGAGTCGAAGTGTATTTCCCCTTTTAACTCACTCTACCATCGACCACTGTGAGAAAGTCGCTGATTGACCAATCGGTCTTCCCGCCAAATCGATAACGGTCCAGATCAATGCCTGCTCGACGAGAAAGCGCCGGCCCGTCGAGGAAATTCTGACACCACGATATCCATCGAAATAGCCATTCCTCCTTGCCCGCTCTAACATACGTCCTCGTTCGTCGCGGTCATCCGGCTCAGCCGTGAGTCGCGATGGTGTCTTGATAAATTGATCCCAGGGGAGCTCCCACAGATCTAACGCCGTTTGGTTGCCATAATTCAAGATCGGGTCTGGCTCGACCCCATGCGAGACGATCACAAAAGAGGCTTCAAACAGCACGCGCGCTTGCTGTGTCGTATCACCTGTTCGTTCGATCAGTTCTAGTCCTGTCCAATGACAATAGCTGTCCAGAAGTCGCTGACTCCATTGAATGATATGTGGTTGGTTCCACTGTGTGGGACTCATGGGCGTTGTGGTAACACGTCTTGCAAGATGGGACAAGGCTCACAGACGCCTTGTCAACCACATGGTCCTTCTCTGTATAATGTACCCTCCTTATTACCAAAACCCGCAGGAGTTGTGATGGCCGCCAAAACATTGTTTGACAAGATTTGGGACTCGCACGTCGTTCGTGCGGAATCCGATGGGACGACGTTGCTTTATATCGATCGCCAGTTAGTGCATGAAGTGACTTCTCCTCAAGCGTTTGAGGGATTAAATCTGGCTGGACGACACCCACGGCGACCGATAGCGACACTCGCTGTGCCGGATCACAATGTTCCGACCACAGACCGCCGTCTAGGAATTATGGATCAAGTTAGCGCTCTTCAGATTCAAACGCTGGAAGATAACTGCAAATATTTTGGGATTCCCTTGTTCAACATGAGCGACATCCGCCAGGGCATCGTTCACGTCATCGGACCTGAACAGGGATTTACCCTGCCTGGTACCACGATCGTGTGCGGTGATTCTCACACATCCACCCATGGAGCGTTCGGCGCCTTGGCGTTTGGAATCGGAACCAGTGAAGTCGAACACGTGTTGGCCACTCAATGTTTGGTGCAGAAGCGACCAAAGACGATGGAGATTCGAGTCGATGGGGTTCTTTCCGACCGCTGTTCAGCCAAAGACATTATTCTGGCGATCATAGGGAAGATCGGGACGGCAGGTGGAACCGGCTATGTGATTGAGTACACCGGCGATGCGATTCGCTCGCTCAGCATGGAAGGCCGCATGACTCTCTGCAACATGTCGATCGAGGGCGGTGCTCGTGCCGGCCTAGTCTCGCCTGATGACAAGACGATTGCTTACGTCAAAGGACGCCCACTCGCTCCAAAGGGAGATCAATTTGAACAGGCCATCCAGGCATGGCGAGACCTCAAGACTGATCTTGATGCCAAGTATGATGCAACCGTCACTCTACAAGCCGAAGGCATCGCTCCTCAGGTCAGCTGGGGTACAAGCCCGGGCATGGTGAGCGGTATCGATGAACATGTGCCAGATCCACGGATGATGGTTGACGAGAAATCTAAAAACGCTACCGAACGGGCTTTGTCCTACATGGGACTTACCCCTAACATGCCCATCACTGATATTAAAATAGATAGAGTATTCATCGGTTCCTGCACGAATTCTCGAATCGAGGACCTCCGTCTTGCCGCCAGCTTCGCAAAGGGAAAGAAAGTCGCGAAGACGGTGCATGCCATGGTGGTACCAGGCTCCGGGCTCATCAAACAGCAGGCGGAGGCAGAAGGGCTCGATCACGTGTTTCGGGAGGCGGGGTTTGAATGGCGGGAAGCAGGGTGCAGCATGTGTCTGGCGATGAACGCCGATGTGCTGAAGCCTGGCGAGCGCTGCGCCTCTACAAGCAATCGCAATTTTGAAGGCCGCCAGGGTGCGGGAGGGCGAACTCACCTCGTGTCACCGGCCATGGCGGTTGCTGCGGCGATCGAGGGTCATTTTGTCGATATCAGACACTGGTCTTGATCCTTCAACAGTCTCCACGACGCATTCGTCTATCGATAGAAGGGGATACACAAGATGACTCCTTTCACAATACTATCCGGCCTCGTCGCTCCATTGGATCGGGTGAACGTCGACACCGACCAAGTCATTCCTAAACAGTTTCTCAAAACCATCAAGCGCACAGGCCTGCGCGAAGGCCTATTCTTTGATTGGCGGAAGCTGCCGGACGGTTCTCCTGATCCATCATTCTTCCTCAACGAGCCTCGGTATCAGGGCGCAACTATCCTCTTAACCCGTGATAACTTCGGCTGCGGCTCGTCGCGTGAGCACGCACCGTGGGCTCTGCTGGATCAAGGATTTCGGTGTCTAATCGCTCCAAGTTTTGCCGATATTTTCTACAACAATTGCTTTCAGAATGGGATCCTCCCGGTCATATTGAAAGCGGAGGAAGTGCTCGTACTGCTGAAAGACGTGGCCGACACCGAGGGCTATCAGCTTACCGTGGACCTGGATCGCCAAACAGTCACGACTCCCAAGAAGGTCACGTATCGGTTCGAGATTGATCCATTTCGTAAAGATTGTCTGTATCGAGGGCTGGATGCAATCGGGCTCACTCTTCAACATGAGAGTGCGATCACGGCCTATGAGACTCGCCGAAAGACTGAAGCTCCTTGGCTCTTTACGGATCTACGCTCTTAGACGGCAGCGATCTGGGATCGGTCCGTTTTCCAAACACGGTGGGCACCCAGGAATCGGGTTTGTGATTACTCGCCTAGAGCCATTTTTTCCAGCGAAATCCTAGGAGCATGGTAGTGGCCACGAGTCCCATGATCCCAAGAGCCATGGGATACCCCCAAGGCCATTTCAGCTCAGGCATGTATTCGAAATTCATTCCATAGATACCGGCGATAAAACTCAGCGGCATAAAAATCGTAGTGATCACCGTCAACACACGCATGACGGAGTTCAGCCGGTAGCTCACGCTGGAAAGATAAATATCGAGACTCGCCGAGACCATTTCTCGCAACGTCTCGATGGTGTCGACGATTTGCACCACATGATCATAGACGTCCCGGAAGAAGACCTTGGTCGGTTCATGTAAGTAGGGACATTCCGAGCGAGACAGGTTGTTGATCGCTTCTCGCAAGGGCCACACCGCTCGCCGCACGAACAAGAGCTGGCGTTTCAAGGCATGAATGTCCTTCAGTGTTTCCGGCCGCGGATCGGCCATCAAGCGCTCTTGCATCGCTTCAATCCGCTCGCCCAGCATTTCAAGTACTTCGAAATATTGATCCACGACGGCATCAATAAGGGCATACACGAGATAGTCTGATCCGTTTTGTCGAAGACGTCCTTTCCCGACCCGAAGTCGATCTCGGACAGACTGGAAGACATCGGTTCCGTTCTCCTGAAACGAGAGGACATAATTCCGCCCTAAGACAAAGCTGATCTGCTCAACCAAGATGTCCCCTTTGTCTGATGCCGTCAGCACCTTCATGACAAGAAAGAAGTACGTGTCGTAATCGTCGAGCTTCGGCCGCTGATCGGTATTGGCAATGTCTTCCAGTAGGAGCGGGTGGAGACCGAAGTGTTTTCCGAATGCTTCCAACACATCGGTCTTGTGTACTCCACCAACATCCACCCAGGTGACCGTTTCGTCAGAAGGCGGACGGAGCTCGTTCACATCGCGTATAGGGTGTTCATCACAGTGGGAACTGGAGTAGTTAAAGAGGGTAACGGTAACGGCCGCTGTTCGATTCTCACCAATGTGGACGAGGGTACCGGGAGACAATCCCTTCTTTTTTGAGCGTTTCTGCATCAGTTTCATCGTACCGTGCTTGTACGCAGATTCCTCTCCCAGGTCAAGTTTCGGAGGCAAACATTCCTTTTCTTCTTTCCCCAAGCTTGTTACTCTTCCCTCATGACATTACATGACGAACTTGATGTCCTTACAGCAGCGATTCGAACAGCCGGCAAAGAGGCCATACGAATCGCCGCTGATGGGTTCGAAACGGTGCAAAAAGCCGATCATTCCCCGGTCACCTCCGCCGATTTGGCCGTAAATCAGATTCTCCAATCACAGCTCCAATCAGCTTTTCCTAAGGATGGATGGCTATCAGAAGAATCACCCGATGATCTCGACCGGCTTCGGAGAACGCGAGTCTGGGTGGTAGACCCGATTGATGGAACAAAAGCCTTCATCAATGGCGAACCGGAGTTCTGTATCTCCGTGGCGCTCATTGAGCAGGGCCACCCCATTGTGGCCGCCGTTTTCAACCCTTCGGTGGATGAGCTGTACACGGCGATCCGAGGGGGTGGCCTCTACTTCAATGCCGATTTGGTCACGGCGCCCGCCATCCACGGCGATCAGCAGCCCGTCGTCGCCATGAGCCCATGGGAACAACAGAGAGGTCGCTTTCCGTCGCTTGATGGGATGGTGATCTGCCGCCCGATGCGGTCGATCGCGTGGGCGCTCGCCTTGACCGCCGGGGGACGCATTCAGGGGCTCGCCACGCTCGAACCGGAGAATGAGTGGGATGTCGCGGCCGGAACGCTCCTTATCGAGGAAAGTGGTGGTGGAGTCTGTGATGGGAGTGGACGTGCGCTAGCGTTCAACCAGACCGAGCCTCGCTATCAGGGGACGATTGCTATCAGTGCACAATGTCCCGAACGCCTGAGGCAACGACTCAAGCACCTAACCCAGGTGAGAATGGAGAGTGCGGAGTAATGGCTTACGGTGTTGAGTCAAGGCGGAGGAGGGGTGTCACGTAGACTGGTGATGGACGTTTTCCTGCTTAAATGGAATGTGCCGCCTTTCTCGAATGGGGCGGCATTAGGACCGATGCGGTCATACCACCATCTGCCCTCACCTTCAGCAGAGTCGGGAGAGAGCTGTACGAGGAACCCGCCTTCCCGATCATTTTCTTTTTGATACCATTTGCCGACCCACGTTTTGCCGTCGAACTGTCGCGTTTCGAATCGCCCATCTTTATAGGCGTAGGTTCCGTTGCCTTGTGCATCCAGTCGGAGAACGACCGCACCGCCGTCTTCGTATGCCCATTCCCCGGCTAAAATGGAGCGATCACCGGCGGGAAGGTCGGACGGGATAGGGAAACGCTCCTGTGTCTGGTGCCCACATCCCGCGATCATCAGTACCACGGCAACCGCAAACATGGACAGAAGGCCCACATTCATGGCCAAACTTCATACCACGAGTGTTTTCTTGTGGCAAGTACGAACCAGGCATCATTGGTTGGGTGCTAGAAATTGATCTGGGTGAACCGACGACAGGCTTCGGCAAGATCAGCGTCCGTCTTTGCGTAGCTGAAACGAATGAAGTGGGCTCCGGTCTTTCCTGAAAAAAAGGCCTCTCCCGGTACTCCCGCCATACCGGTTTTTTCTAATAGATACATGGCACGAGCTTTCCCTGTGTTGCCTGGAAGTCGAGCGACGTCGGCCAACGCCCCTTGCGGGATTGACGGAGTCAGCCCCGCGTTGGCCAGTGCACTGCAAAAACGGTCACGTTTGTGCCAATAGTCGCGAGCCAGCTCTGTATAGAACTTGTCCGGCAGTTGTCTGATGCCACGAGCCACGCCGATCTGAAGCGGCCCTGGAGCACAGACGTAGAGGAGATCGTTCATCGCGCCAATAGCGCCTGCCCAGGGCTTGGCTGCCACGCTGTACCCGACCCGCCAGCCCGTCACACTAAACGTCTTGGAATAGCCACCGATGGTGATCGTTCGTTCGGCCATGTCCGGCAATGTCGCCATGCTCACATGGGTCCGCCCGTCGTAGAGAAAGTATTCGTAAATCTCATCCGTAAAGACGAACAGATCATTTCGACAGGCGAAGTCGGCGAGCGTCTCTAGCTCCAATCGGCTAAACACCTTGCCGGATGGATTACCCGGAGAATTCACGATGATTGCCTTGGTTTTCTTGGTCACGACTTGTTCAAGCTCAGCCAGAGAATAGGTCCATGCCGGTGACTGCATATGAACAACCACGGGAATCGCCTCAACAGCGGCAAGGGCGCTGATATGGTATTGATAGTAGGGTTCAAACAGAATGACTTCATCGCCGGGATTGAGTAATGCAGCACAGGCACAGTGAAAGGCTCCCGTCGCCCCAGCGCTGACCGTCACTTCCGTTTCAGGGTCGGCGTGAATTCCATTATAATGCAGCAGTTTATCGGCAATCGCCTGCCGCAATTCAGGCAGCCCATCGAAGCGGGTGTAGACGTTATACCCGTCTCTGATCGCCTTCTCAGCTCCTTCAAGGACGATCGGAGGAACCGGCGTGTCACAGACCCCTTGTGCCATATTGAGACCCTTCAGATTCACGCAAGCCTGTGTCATCGCCCTTATTTCAGACTGTGCGAAATCCGCCATCCGTCGACTGACCGTTCGTGTCACCACGATGAGATCCTCCTTGCGAGGCTCCTTTGTCGCAGAGAGCTCGGTCTTCGTCAAGTCGGCATCATGTTCCAGATGCGTGATAGACAAGGGCTCATGTCTGTTCCGTACAAAAGCACAGTTCTCTTTGCCGGGATCACCTCATCGCTTAGACTATACGCAGGCAACCTTACGACGAAGGGTTTAGTGGTACAGCTGAGGCGGTCCCCATTCGGTTCTGTTGTGCTTCCAGAGAAAGGATCAGGAGGATGACACCGAGACCATCGAGCAAGCGCCCGCCTGATCCTCAGAATACTACCGCAGACCTACAAGACCGACGGGGCAGAAGGATTGCCCATTCCTGCCGCATGTTTTTCTTCGGCGATGACGACTTTGAGGGTGAGGCAGCTGTGCTCGATGTCTCGACGAACGGCTGCCGGGTCGAATCATCCACTGAGGTCAAGATCGGGATGGTGTTGAAGCTCTCGCTGTTTCTGTCTGATTTTAAGTGGCCCTTGCGGATCGATCAGGCCATTGTTCGCTGGATCGACGGCAAGCAATTCGGCCTGGAGTTCACCAGCATCCGCCTAGCCCAGCGAGAACGGCTGAGGAACCTGATTATGAAAACTAGGATTTAGATTGGCGTTGTCTCCACGCCTATACCGTTCCTTAAGACCGTTGCGTTGTTCTTTTGCTGTAGGGGATCGCACCCACTCATAGACACGATTGATCTGTCCCCCCTATACCGAACCTTGTCGAAGGGTCGATGGTGGTGCGGTTGCCTTTTAGATCCTATTCGAACAGCGGCGGGCAGTTGAGTGGATCTGTTACCGTTGCGGGCATGCAAGGTCAAGCAACGACCCTTATTTCCCCTTTACAGCGATCTTGAAGACCTGTTTGATATGGTTCAGGGAAAACGCAAACCGGATCACCAGCCATGACGCCTGAACTGCAAGCGCTGATCGAACAACTGTATCCCTCGAAGCGCTTCAAAGATCGTGACGACCAATCACGCCCACTGTTTCTAACGAATACACAGGCGGTGGCCTCGGCCCTCGTAGAGCGTCTTAGTCGGTGCGCCAATGTGGAGGTGAACGGCTGGAGTGTGGATGAGGAAGCGACGCGCTGTGTGGGCATAACCATGTGGTCCCCCTCGAGGGGGGCCGTCACGCGCTTCATGCATCTTCCCCCATCCGAACAGCACAGAGTCCTACAGGAACATGGAGGGATTTACTGGTATGTCTTAAGTTTTGTCGTGAGCAATGTTGGGCCATTTTATCAATATGGATTATCAGGGTATCGAGAACCAGACTCACGGAGTAAATCGAGCGAGAGTCTTCACAGGCCTGCGTGGACGTCCGGTGGTAGGCCGGATGATTGGCTGGAAATCGTGGCTCGAAGTTACAGTGCGCCGACAGTGTTCTGGAAGGACATCATTGAGATCGCGGAGACGATTCTGCAATCGGCTGGTAAACGCGTACTTTCCGAAACCGACGAGGCTGAGGAGGTGCCGTGGCTTGATATTCGGGGGTCTGATCTTGAGGAAGCTGGCAATCGGAAAGTGACCGTGTATGACTGCTTCTTTGGATTATCGTAGAGAATAGATAAAGTGGGGGAAAGGGGATAGCGGTATATCACATCCGGGGGAAGAAAGGGGACAGCTTTTCGGGTGCGCACTCTGGCGTGATGGGTTCTAGCAGGGGAGAGATTTCTCATCAGGGATGAAAGACTGGGGATGAAGCAGATGACGTTTCGGAAAATCCTGTCGGTTGTGGCCTCCGTACTACTGCTCTGTGTGTCGATGTCGACACCGACACCCGCCGACCAAGCCCACTACATCTACGACGACCTGGGTCGACTCTCGCAAGTCATCGACGGGCAGGGCAATGTCGCGACGTACTCCAACCTGTTGGAGAGGATGCCGTTCAAGGTAAGACAATGACTGGGTTACAGATCGAGTGCAAAACGAAGAGCCGTCTTGACTTGGGTCATCATGGTCGAAGGTATGTGGCCCAGCTTGCGCTCCAACCTTGGTTCGACCAGTGAGCCGATCCCCTGCACATTAATCACAGTGGCGGCATCCAGGAATGGTAGGTTGCCCACTGGAACCTCGTAGGCGCTCCCGCGTTGTTGTGTCGTCAGTGGAACGTAGGTGAGAAGGCACGAGGGGGATTGGGATCCTGGCGAGACACAATCAACACGGGGCGGACTTTAGCGGCCAACCCCAGGTCCGCCAACCAGATCTCACCCGGTTTAGCTTTCATCCAGGGTATCCAGCACTTCCTGTACGACTAAACGGGATGGGAGCAGATCGAGGCCTTCAGCGTCGGCGAGGTCGATTACGTCCGTGACAATTTGCTCAACCTGGGCCGCAACTTCCGGTGTCCAGGAGGCGAGCTTTTTGTTTAGCTTCTCAGCGATTTGCGTCACGGATTAAGGCTAGCATCTTCTGGGTTTCTGTGCAATGCAACCGCTTCCCCGACCCTGACCTGGTGATTGCATGACTAATTCATGGTTGCTTGCTCCTGTCCGCTTAATACTCGAATCCTCTCTCCTTCATGTTCGATGATGGCATAGACGTCTGACTTTACGATTTTCCCCACAGGGCTCCTAACCGCTTGGCCCGGCCGCAGCTGTACTTGTAGTACTTATACCGAAACGGGTTCTTCTTGTAGTAATCCTGATGATAGTTTTCAGCCATGTAGAAGGTCGTCGCCGGGACCAGCTCAGTCACGATTGGCGTAGGAAATTGCTTCGCCTGTTCGATGACGGTTTTCGATGCTGCCGCGAGTCGTTGTTCTTCTTCCGTGGTATAGAACACGGCTGACCGGTATTGACTCCCATGATCACAGAACTGCGCGTTGGGTGTGAGAGGATCAATGTTATGCCAAAAAGCCTCCAAGAGCTGTTGATAGCTGACCGTGGCGGGGTCATAGATCACTTCGACGGCCTCAGCATGGCCTGTGCGTCCGTCCGACACCTGCTCATAGGTAGGATTGGCGACGGTTCCCCCCATGTAACCGGAGGCCACCGACGACACTCCCTCAACCTGTTCGAACACCTCTTCCATGCACCAGAAACAGCCTCCCGCAAAGTACGCTTTGGCGGTGGCCGATGCGCTTAGAGCGCTCTGTGAAGGCCACCCGACTAAGGTCACACAAATTGCCAAACTGACCATAACGAATGTCAGACGTCGATGAGTTCCCATGATTAGTTCCTCCTTCTCTATCGTCGCCTCGGTGAGACAGTTCTTACATCTTACTACGATGGTCGAGCAGGCGTAATTGTCGGTACCACCCATCTGGAAGTGATCGGGGCAGGAGCTCTGGCGCGAATGCGTCAGGCTTCACACGGGAAGATAGGCGTACCGATCCTGCTCAACACGGCGCGCGCGGCGCGATCGCCCGTCCATGATTTTCATGATCAGTTCGATGGCTTCTTCCGGTGACTCAGCAGCAGTGACGAGTCGCTTATCGAGCTTGCGGAAGAACGCGACGTCGGCCGGAGACGCAGCGACTAGAATGACTGGCTTGCCCGCCTTCACCGCAAGTGCAACCTCTGAAACGGTACCCGAGCCCGTTAATCCGCACACCACCACGACATGGCTGGACAGCACATTGATGTTGTTCCGTCCACTCCCCATTTCTGTAATGATCGAGACATCTACGTGGCGCGACACCTTATCCTTGGCGGTCGGCAAGACTCCAATGGTCAGGCTCCCGCCGACTCGTTTCGCCCCTTCGCACGCGGCATCCATCACACCGACGTCCCGCCCTCCCGTTAAGACGACCCAGCCGCGTCGTGCGATGAACTCTCCAAGGACCCGTGCATTATCCAGGTCGCGCTTTGGCGCTTTCGCCGGCCCCATGACCCCTACCACAAATCGCATTATTGCCTCCTACCAAGCGCGTATAATCTTTTAGAACCGTGAGGACGTGAGCGTCACATCCGCCTGTGCCCAGGCCTTCTTGAATTGCGCTTCGATCCTCGCCGCCTCCCGCCCCTTCTGTTGAGCGCGAAGGCTTTGTAGGAGCCCGTAGTACGCCCAGCCGTTCTGTGGATTCTTCCCCAGATCTGCCCGATAGACCGATTCGGCACGGCTGAATTGCCTAGATTTCAATAGGAGCGCGCCCAGATAATGCCGAATTGGAATCGGCCACAAGGGCGGTTCACTATATGGCAGTGCGTCCTCAAGCTTCAACGCGTCCGAGAGCGTGGTGATCGCCTCATCCAGCTTGTTGGAATGCATCGCGATTTCACCAGCCAGCAGTCGTTCCGCAATTTTCATCAACGCACGTTCGGTTTTTTCCTCTGCAGTCCGATCACGTCCGATTCGTTTGGCCAACCCAGCCAGTACAAAATGCTCGCCCTCAGCTCCGGGCAAGCGACCAGACGCCGCCAGCGCCATGCCCCTTCCCAATCGCCACATGGCCTGTTGCAACCGTAATGTTTTGGGAGGAGGTAGCTCGCGAAGCAGGACATCCCATTGGCCAAATCGAATCATGGACCACAGTGGAGTTGGGAGGTACAGCTCTTTCCACTTATCTCTGCGCGCCTTCTCTTCGTTGATCGTTTTCGTCAATTGTCGTGCTACCTTCAAGGCTTCCGTTTTTCGCCCCTCCATGACGAATGCACTCCAGAGGAAATGGAGATTGTGCGTGTGGTAACCATCAGCATAATCACCCGTTAACCTTCTCCCAGCCAAATAGTCTTCATTGGCATGCACCGCCTTCGCATTCTGTTCAGAGGCTTCATGGTATCGACCGAGACGCATGTAGATGTGAGCAGGCATGTGGACGATATGAGCGGCGCCTGGCATGAGACCAGGTAGTCGTTCCGCGCAATCCAGAGCCCGTTCCGGCTTCGGCGAGCCTTCCACGCTATGGATGTAGTAGTGGCAGGCCCCAGGATGATCCGAGAATCTTGCGAGAATCGATTCCAATGTCAACACGATTTCATCGGTCCCAGGTCTAGGCTGTCCACCCGCTGTCCAGAGATCCCATGACTGGAGGTCCATTAGGGCCTCTGCAAAGAGGACTCCCGCATCCGGGTCGTCCGGAAATTGGCGCCATACTCCTCGCATCGCCTCCGCATACGCTTTATCGAGAAGTCCCCGTGCCTGCGATTGTTGGCTATAGCGCGTGCTGATCGCCTCGATGTAGGCCTGTTCGGTAGCACTCACATGAGCGCTCTGGAATTTGGCCTTCTGGACGGCTTCCCACGCGCGTCGTTCGTCCGCCTTATCCATGGCCGTATTGATATTTGGTCCCAACGCGAGGGCTACCCCCCAGTAGGCCATGGCTGCAGTGGGATCCAGACGAGCCGCGGCTTCAAACGCCAGAACGGCTTCCTGGTGATTAAAGGCATAAACCATCCTTAACCCTTGATCGAAGTATTGTTGGGTCTTTATGGAGCTGGTTGTGATGGGATGATGGTGAGTGCCAAGATTGTCATAGAGCGGCACCTGGGGGAGAGAAGGTTCAGCAGCCGCAACAATCTCGACCATAAACCAAACCAGCCAGAATGCACTCCCCACTACGAGGCGAGGGATCGTCATGAACGGTTTTTTAACAGACCAGACCAGGACCTGGCTAGAGGAAGGTATCCACCTACACTGGAATCGGCGATCTAGAGGTTAAGAGACTGACTCTCAGGTTCTTGAGGAGGAAGCGATTTCTCTTTTGTGATGGGGTTTTTTCGAACAATTCGTCCCCGCTTAGCCGGATTTGGACCCATGCCCGTCGCGACCGTAGGAAAGGTTTCTGCTTCGAGCTCCTCCCCGAGATGAACCAGCACCTGCTGTTGGGAAACTACCAACGATTTCAACTGAGCAATTTCGCTGGAGAGGTACGCGATCTGATCTTGCTGTCTAATGAGAAAGGATCGGAGCTCAGAGATCACTTCAGGCTGGACCACCGTCGGGGCCGCACCCTGTTGCGAGATGGCTCCATCCTGGACAGCTGGATTGCGCGTTTCGTCGACTTGCACCGCTACCGCAATTTCGCTCTTCACACACTCAACAACCTGCTCAGACTGCGTAGTAGGCTGAGCCATTGCAGAAAGAGCCTGGCCGTTTTGTAGACCAGTTGTGGTCTGGACGGAGGACGGCGTCTCATCCTCATATCGCGTCACCCGCGCAAGAAACTCAAGGACACTCCGCCAACATTTGGCCCCAACTTCGAGGAGAAACTGGCCGTACGGGGGAGGGACCGGTCGGGCCTCGTCTATCTGCTTCTGTGAGGGAATTCGATGAATGAGGTTGATCGGCTCTTGGTTGTATCGGGGGGCCATAGGCTAACTCCTTCCCTCAAGTATATGAATTATCTACTCCTGAAGGCCGCAAGAGTCAACCCTTTATCTGGATGGATACCATAATATATCAATACATTCGTATTCTTTAACAATAGCTTAGAAGCGGGTCACGCTGGAGAACTGGAATTGGGGCAAGACCATCGCCGGGACCAGCAGCTTCCCGGTCTCCGAGTTCACGGCCTCCATCGGTGCCGTCCATAGGTCTATTTGCTGAAATACGCGCAGCGGGCTCTCATGAAATCGAAAGTTTTTCACGGCTGAGACAATCTCCCCGTTTTCAATCAGAAATGTCCCATCCCGCGTCATCCCGGTCAGCATGAGTTCGCGGGGATTGACGGGTCGGATATACCAAAAATTCGTCACGAGAATGGCGCGGGCGGTATTTTTGATGAGATCCTGAATCGAGTGAACCGAGGGGCCTTCGACAGACAACACCGGCGCCTCCAGGGTAGGGATAATTGCCACGCCCTGACTCTTCGCCGTGAATCGGTCGTAGGCCAGCTGTTCTAACGTTCCGTGATCGATCCACACGGATGGCAGACTCGGCAAGCCGTCATGGGAAAACCCTTCGCCGAATAGGTCCGTATGGTCGGGGCTGTTCTGGAGTATAATGCGTTCATCCACGATTGCCCGTCCGAGTTTGTCCGCAAATGCGCTCGTCCCCTTCACATAAGACTTGGCATCAAGGGACCGGATCAGCCAGGCCCATAGTCCAGCCACGGCAGCCGGTTCAAGAATTACGGGATACCGTCCTGCGGGTAACTCGCACACATCACGGCTACGTTTGGCTTTGCTGATTGCCGCCAACGTACGCTCCTGGATCTTCAAGTGATCGATCGATCGATGGGCAGCCGCGCTCCACCCGGTCGCATCGCCAGTGTGGACCGTCAGACTGAAACTCGCACCCGCTCGACGTTCATAGCCGAACAGTCCGTTGTCTGCAGCAATCCCACCGACTGTCGCTGATGACGAGACGAGTCCAGCCCCCGTAAAATTCTCCATCCGGCACTGACCGACCGCTTCGCTCGCATACTCCAGACGACGCGACGGTCCTGCCGCTATAGTTTCCGGTTTCGCAGTGTCCCTGATCGGGAAGACACATGGATCTGGAGGCGGAAGGTATTCAGGGTCTATGGGTGACACCTTGGCAATGCGCTCGGCACGAGCGAGCGTCTCCTGAACCGCGCCGGCGGTAAAATCCGTCGTGCTGGCAGTCCCCTGCTGACCCTTGAAGGCGACCGTCACCGCCAGTGAGCCTCGTCTCGCGTCGACATTTTGAATAACTTGATTATTGGCAAACCTCGTCGTGCCGGCATGGTGATCCCGAAGACGGACGATCGTGTGATCAGCGGATGAGCGAGTGAAGACCAGATCGCTGAGAAAACGAAACTCATCGCGACTGGTCATCTTCGGCCCTTTGTCGCTCACAATAGTCATGAGGAGTTCTCTCCTCTGATCACCTGAATGTTGCGAAACCTGGCCGGAGAAGCCGCGTGGGTCATCCAACCAGACTGTCCTGGCTGCCCTTTTCCACACGTAATGAATCCATACCGACGGCGGGATGATTGGTCAGCGACTCCGTCGCAATTGTTCCAAAATTCCGGCGTAATCCCATGGTAGATCACATCCCGTAGCATATGAGTCCGTCGGCCGTTTTCAATCAACCAGAACGCGTCACCGCCAAATTGGAAATTGTAGCGGCGCTGATCAATGCTATAGGACCCGTGACCATCGATAAAAATACCCCGCTTCACGTCAGCAATCAGTTGATCAACAGTCGCTGAGCCTGGCTCAAGTCCGATATTCGCGATGCGCACCATCGGAACGTTGCTCCATCCATCAGCCCGATTGGAGCCACGTGAACGAGACTCACCAATCTTTGGCGCCACCTCCCGGTTCGTACAATATCCGACAAACACTCCGTTCCGGACGATGTCCCATTGTTGACACTGAACCCCGTCATCATCATAACCAGTCGCTGCTAATGTTTCCGGTTCGGTATTATCGGCCACCAAGCTCACGAATGGCGACCCATACCGAAAACTGCCCCGCTTGTCCGGCGTCAGAAAGCTGGTCCCCGCGTAATTGGCCTCGAATCCAAGCACACGATCCAATTCGCTCGGGTGGCCGCAAGATTCATGAATGGTTAGCGAGAGATGCTCCGGATCGAGCACAAGATCGTATTCCCCCGCATCGACCACCGGAGCCTTCACCTTTTCGACCGCCTGGGTGGCCACACGCGAAGCTTCTCGAAAGAGATCTGCTTCGTCAATCAGTTCATACCCTTTTCGAAGATGGGGTGTATTGAAGCCGCGCGAAGAAAACCGGCCTTCATGCAGCGCGGTTGCCGTACACTCGCCCTGTCCCGCCAACAGATCCCATTCTATGCGTGACCCTTCTGTTGAGACGAATAGCTTTTTGTCTCGCCGAGCCCACAGGCTCGCGCTGCTTCGCACAATACTGGCCTGCCGATGCAACACTTCCATCGTATTCAGCAATAGATCGGTTTTCTTTTCCAGCGGGACGTTGAAGGGATTGATTCGGCAAGGGGTGACGACGCGGTCACGATGAACCGGTTCCGGTACCAATCGCACCTTCTCGAGGGCCACCGATGCAGACCCTTTAGCGATCTCGACGGCCAGGTCCGCCACCCGCGGTACTTCTTCCACCGACAGGATGGAGCTTGCGGCAAAACCCCAGGCTCCGTGATAGAGCACCCGCACGCCAAAACCGATGTCCCGAGCGTCTCGAATCGAGGCAATTCGCCGATCTTCGCCTTCGATGTGTTCCGTGCTGTTGTCCTGAATGCGGATGTCGCCGTACTCAGCGCCGGATGCGGCAATGCGTTTCAGTGCAAGCTCGGCGAATTCGTCCCAGGTCGGAGAGCTCATAGCGATCACTCTCGAATTGAAGAAAGGGATGGGTCAGTATAACAGGCGCGAAGGAAAACGGTGAGAGTATGGAGATCGAACGAGGCTAAAACAACTCTACGACGGCGGTAGGAATTTTCTCTTACACGATTAGGACAGCTTCAAAAATGTTCTCCAGAGAGAGAGGATCCTCCCCTTGCTGAAACGAGAAATCACGTCCTATTCATGAATGCGAACCCGTTCAGGCTCAATAATCCACAACCGCCTTTGCGAAGGTTCATCTTCAAGAACTCGCAACGCAGATCTCAACAACGCCAATGTGTTCTCAATGCTTTGCGTGTGTGAGCGCAATACCCAGATACCATGGTGGCCTGCTGGAGGATAAACACGGATATCGGAAAAGTCGAGATCGAGCGTGACGAGGACCCTTTGCTCTTCCTGAGAGGCACCAAACACTCGTGGGTCGGGGTTCCCACCCAGCTGCTCGGCTAGCACAGTATGCACGTCGTGACCAGGCTGTCGAAGTAAGGCCGCAGCATCACGAGGAAGATTCTCATCAAGTTTGAATCGGGTCGGCATCCTGCGCGTTTACGCGGGGATCGGAACAATACGTTCTCTTGCTAAGTCCGCGGCGTAGCCGATCGCCGCGGGGATATGCTCAGGCCGAAGCGAGGGATATTGGTTGAGAATGCGTTCAGGTGTTTCGCCTGCAGCGAGATTGTCCAGAACCACCGATACCGGTATTCGCGTCCCTCGAAAGCACACGGCACCATGCATGATATGCGGATCAGTCGAAATGTGGGGTTTCCAATCCATCCTGATTCCTCCCCAATATGGCTATCACTATAGCACTGTGTCGCCGTTCATGCCCGGCAATTAAGTATACTGCCGGCACAGCTCCGTTACCATTGCAAAGGCCGAATTCTTGGAACAGCACTTCCGAAAATGTTCTCACCACAGTTTATCCCAGGACATGGCGCCCTGCGTTCCAATCGCGCCTATGCGGCGGAGGCCTGTTTCTTCTTTGCCCTGCTGCAAGGCAATCCCCTAACTCTGTGTCGCCGCGTTCGAAGCCAACACCGTCACCTGTGTTCCAAGCACATTCAATTCGGGCTCATGCTAGTCGAGTCTCAAGATAATGGGTTGAACGCCCATGATCTTGCTGCCTCCTACAAAACGTGGAGATTGTGTAGTATGCCGCCTGACGGTAAGGTCGAGACTCGCGGGCGGAAGCGGGCGAAGCCCCTGTCCCACGTCTGTGCCAACCGAGGGTTAGGCAGCATGCCACACTGATGGGTCATTTGACTCAGCGAGGCGAGAAACAATCGCGATACGCTCCGGCTCCAATGAGAGGTATTCATCTTCCAATTCCGACAGAGTCTTCTTCGTTGAAAGATCCAGCCCGTCAAAGAAATCGGGACAAAGCTTCTTCTTTAGTCGAGACCGCCCCCTCTGATGATAATAAAGCACGACTTGCCGCAAGAGCATTTCAAGTTCGAAAGCACCAGCGCAATTGCACGCTTCAACTGCCGTTGTAATCAGCACCCAAGTGGGATTTTCGTATAGTTGCGTTATGCCACCGTTGCAAATGTCAGCGTCTACGTAGTGAAAAGCAAAACAATACTTGTAGCCAGGGGTAAGCCTTTCGAGCGCTGCAAGAGCCTCCTTGTACCCATTAAAGGGAGAGATCTCCTTGTCGATTCGTTCAAATACTGATTCAGCTGTGCGCATGCTCTGGCGCCTAACTATGTTTAGACCGATCCGTATAAATAAGAGCCGGATCTGCCCATTTCCGTGGAATACGTCGCAACTATTGGGGAACGATACTCCACACCTATTGCCGTTTCAACGAGCTACGGGTGCCGGAACATTTATTATGGGTTCTTGATTTGTGGACGGGACTAGAACAGTCCGGCAATCCCGGTAGCGATCTTCTCTTGGACGATCGGGGTGGCTTCTGGAATGTCTAAATGTTTTTGCCGCACGTTGCCGACCATTCGCATCAGTTGCATCTTTTCACCGCCCGATGACTGACCGCTGGCCAGTCGACCGATTAATTTGCCGAAGCGGCGCTTAGACCACCGTGCCCATGCGGGTCTCATCGACGAACGTCTCGGTCGCATCGTCGATCGCCCGGCCCTGACGGCCTTTCGGTGGAAGGATAAACAGCTGCTTTGCGTCGATCTTGTCTTTCTTCTCCGGTGGTGGCGTCATTTCGTAGACCACTGGACGGCGGTGATCCGCCATTTGCAGCTCGGGATTGTAGACGCTGTTGAACTTCCACAACATCTTGATGAAGTTGGTTTGTCCTCGCATCAAGTGCCCCGCCGCAATCTTGGCCGTTCCCTTGAGCGCAGCCCAGCCCAGATGCTTCTTGTTTAAGACCTGTTGAGTCTTGACCAGCTCCGCATAAAACTCATGGAGCGGCATCTTGGTCGGCATCACGGCGTGCTGAATATCAAAGAGGCGGTAATCTCGCGTGTGGAGCTTGCGGGATTCCGTGAGCCAGCTCTCGGTACCTGGGTATGGTGTATTGACGCTGATATTCACGATCTCTGGAATTTCCAGGCACCACTGCCGAACGACCTCGAACCGTTGCCGGTCCCAATCCGGATCAGCGATAAGATTGATCGCGACGGTGATCCCGAGAGACCGGGCGAATTCGAGCGCTTCGAAGTTTTGGCCCAACGAGATGCGCTTGCGATGCATCTTGAGGCCTTCTGCATCAATGGCCTCGACACCCAAGAACATGTACTGCAATCCAAGGGTCTTCCAGAACTGAAAGACTTCCTTATTGCGCAGCAAGACATCGCCACGCGTCTCCATGTAATACTGTTTCTTGATTCCTCGCCGCGCCACCGCTTCGCCGATCTCCATGCCCTGCTTGCCTTGGATGAAGGCGACATCGTCGACCAGGAAGATGCCCGGTTCTTGAACCTGCTCCAACTCCTCAACGGCTTTCTCTGGGCTGACCGTACGATAGCTGCGCCCATAAAACGTCCAGGCGCTGCAGAAAGAACAATCCCAGGGACAGCCTCGCGCAAACTCGACCGAGGCACAGGGGTCGAGCACACCAATGAAGTACTTGTGCCGATTTCTGAGCAGATCGCGCGCGGGACGGACAGTATCCAGATTTTCGATGAATTGTGGTGGTGGTCCTTCGCCATCAAGTGTCACCACTCCCGGGACTTTGGTGATCGCCTTGCGGTCCTGTTCTACCGCCATCAGCAATTTAGGAGCGGCCACCTCCCCTTCGCCCTTAAGGACGCAATCGATGGCGCCGTTGCCATGTTCCAAAAAGTCCTTCGCCACAAATGACGCGCTATGCCCACCGACAAAGACAAAGCAGTTTGGTAATTCCTGCTTCGTCAACTTTGCGAGATCCACGATCTCCGGCACATTCGCCAGGTAGTTGCACCCAAAGGCGACGGCATCCGGTTTCCAGCTCCTAATGAGCGCTTCATAGTCTTTCCAGGTGTCTGCTTGCAGATCGATCAAGCGAACATCATGCCCGGCTTGACGGCATGCCTGAGCCACCATCTCGAGACCGAGCGGCTCCAAGCGCAGGTAAATCTTGGTATACATGAGTGGACCGGGATGGACTGCGAGGAACTTCATGGCCCAAAACCTCCTCGTTTATTGCATGCTGGGCTGGAAGAATATTAATTAAGAATCCGAACGATGCACCCAGCCCACTGAGATAATACCGATGTACCAATTAATGCAGGGACTGATTTTGACAGAATGCCAACGGACGTGCAACTTTTTATGTGGTGTCTGGGGCTAGGGCCGATCAAACTCATCAGGGCGATCTAAGTCTTGGGCATCTGGTATTTATTCCCTCGAGTGCTTACCATACGCACATGCTACCCCCAGCACGCACCGCCCGTCAGCGTATCATGGAGATCCTGACGGAGACTCCGATGACCACTGAACAACTGGCCAAGATCCTTAGTCTTCCAGAACGGCAGGTGGAGGAGCACTTGGTTCATGTGGTAA
>Ga0224501_10001083_pt1 | contig 20861 bp, 17 predicted proteins | sample SF_Oct11_sed_USG_4_FD_169105 | JGI IMG/M metagenome (GOLD analysis project Ga0224501, IMG submission 169105) | Sediment microbial communities from San Francisco Bay, California, United States - SF_Oct11_sed_USGS_8_1 | ecosystem: Environmental > Aquatic > Marine > Sediment | place: USA...
TGAGCGGTGAGCGGTGAGCGGTGAGCGGTGAGCGGTGAGCGGTGAGCGGTGAGCGGTGAGCGGTGAGCGGTGAGCGGTGAGCTGCTCAATACTCACAGTCTGAGAATAGATGCTCTCCACTGGTGGCTGGCTTGAAGTGTACTCTGTCTACCTCCGTAGTTATTTGTGTTACATGCTGACAGTCATACAGTACCGGCCGCACAGTCTACAAAAATCCCACTGAAATTTGGCGGCATTTTGACCATTACCTATACACTAATCAGGCGGCATGTAATAAATTATAAGGTTTTAGTGCCTGAACTTTCAGTGATAAGTACTATAATAATCTGGGTCATGCTCCCAGCTATTACTGAATTTTAAAAACAACAGTTGGTCCGTAAACATGATACTTTGGCCCACTGCAGGATTCACTGAACTACAGCCTCTTACCGGTGCTGTTTTTGATTACAGTTCTACTTCATTAGACGTTTCTTTTTGTTTTTATTAGACTTGATGTAATAATTTCATTTTACACGGATTGGGTAAATTTTTTATGTGGATTATTACCTATTTAACTTGATTTACTTACAGTGAAATAAGCTGATTGATGACATATAAAATTTTATGTATGCATACAGTGCAGCAGAGACACTGGCCTACTTGAGTGAGGCTTTACGCGCTGGCCCCTGTCTCACCTGAGCTAGATGCAGAAAGCCTGCCTGTCTCTTTAGAGCCTGAGCGAATCTCTGAGCTACCGCCATTTTGTGATTAGACAGTGCTGAAGGCATACCAATCACAGACTGATGAATCCAAGTCTCCCAGCTCTGAGCTAACTTCTGAATGTCCACGAGAAGCCTGAAAAAAAGATTATATTATGATGGCTCCGTTAGCAGCTCTCAGGTGAAAGATGAAAGAACAAATAACCTACTGCTCAAGAGTTCTTTAGAATCATATATCAGCAAACCATCTTAATCATGGTATTTAGTAATAGTGCATAGATTTATTAGGAATGCTTGGTAGCTGGAGTGCTTCGCTTGAGAATCTAATATGATTCTATTATAATTCGGTTCACTCTGAGCATCGAACTTTTAAGTGGCATAGAATTTTGTTGGATTTTTGTTTTCTAATACAGAAAGAAAGCAAATACCAAATATCCAAGTAATCCAGTCACAAGCTCCAGATTCAAGTATCTAAATCGCAGCGGAGAATAACCAATAAACTATAGAGATGAAATAAACCAATTCATCTGTCGTGCGAAATAGTAGGCAAGGAAGCTGAACTTACTGTTGGGGCATTTCTTGCATGGTACTCGGTATGAGCACATCAATGAGTGTTTCGTATAGTATCGTATCACACAGAGCCAATAAAGATCCGACCATTCCCACTGCCATCAGCTGAACCATGTGCTCAGGTAAACTATGCCAGAAGTACTGTAGGTACGCTGAAACCTAGAGAAGATAAAATATAATATGAGTGTGTTGATGGTAAATCTAGACAACGCCTCGGGACCCAAATTATCTGTCCTTTGGATTTAAAATTTTCTTTAAATTGAACAAAAAAGTATTAATGCTCAATAGCCCAACTCACTGTCCGAGAGTCAGGTATTCTAACTACTGAACCATGGCTGGTCCCTTTGTATTGAACAGTTCGCATTAAAAGCCGAATGGTTTAACTGGTTTCTGGATTAAAATTTCATCAAACTGAGGCTCTTTAAAATGAGGAAAATATAATTCTATTACTCAATAAACCGCATTGGCATTATCAGTTATTCGAATGTTGGCATCAGCACCAAAGCAGAGATAGATGTAACAGCGCATTTGTTTTTTATTTGTAGTAGAAGTGACTGCGTCTCTAAAATCTATCTGTTGTGTGAGTAGCCTATGATTGTTCTGCTATGTGTTCATTTATATCGTTTACTTTTCGAGATTGTTTTTCAGGCACTTACTTCGGAGTAGTTACCGGCAATAATTGTATCAAGAATACACTGACAGTGTGTCCTATACATTCTCAGTAAAGTGCCCACCTGTCAAACAAAAGGTGACAAGCCATAATGATAATGCTATAACAAGGAAGACCATAATATCATCTCATTTCTCTTTATACCCCACTAATCCACGTCTAGGGCCTGGCAAACAATCCTTTGATAGTGTGTAGGTTATCATCAAGCCACAGTCATAAAACTCAAGTGCCTGATTATTAGTGTGTTTACTTTTACTAAGACACAATTATAATACTGCTATTCCTAAATAGGCTTGAAAACTCACTGGCCATCCAAAAATTAATTTTAAAAAGCTTTATCGCTTTCAATGTAATGCACAAATTTTAATTACAGTCAGCTATCCAGAAGCCTTGACTGATAAAAGACTGGAGTTGTATAATAAAGGAATTGATTAAAATGATACTGGAACAGAGATCGTAAGACGTATAGACACAAGGTAAACATATCTGTAGCACCCACCATGTATTTTTATGGTGGATATAACGCTGTCCTTATTCATAGATTCATAAGCTGCAAACCAACATGACAGCAGTTGGTAACACACCAAGCCAAGTTCAAATTCATCCTGGTCATTTTATTACGGGTATAGGTTTGACACCTCAGTCACCCGAGGGTGGAGCGCAGTACTAATTATGACCCAGTTGACTAGTTGTAACTTTCTTTATAGACGGATGAAGTAACACCGAGGTTTAAAGGAACAACGGGACTGGCAAGAACTTATATTTTGAATTGAATGATTACAGTATAGATGCAATTATATTTCGCATATTACCAAAAGGACCAGCTTTGCAATTCTCGCTGGATTGGTAGTTTTACTGTATGTCTTCCGGTACACATAAGGATGATGTTGGTGAATATTTAAATTTCTCCTATCACCCCACATCATTGGGTGATTGAATCAATCCAGGGGTTTCATTCACTGACCTTGCCATATGTGATTGAGGGGATGGGCACGGAAGGAAAATCGGGTAGTAGTGTACCAATCTTAGAGCAAAGTGAGTATTTACGTGTGAATCCACCCTGTAATAAAGATGTGATTGTCGTCGCGATGAAGAATCTGGTTGAATTTGATCTGGTGTATGCGATTTGGCACAGATTGGCCAGACCCTCATTTGGATGAATACGCTGATCTAAAGAAAACTCTAGCTCTTTGCCGATTATCTTCCTGAAATCAGGACACAAATCTAACTGTTGCAAACGGCCAGTGTGCTCTTTGTGTGATTAAATGATTCAACTTTTTAGGGTCTTTTTTCTGCTACAGCAGTAAAAAAATCATTCTATCCATGGGACTGCAAAGCCATGCATTCCCCACAGTTCAACCCCCTCCACCAACCCCTCCCCGGATGTAACCCTAAACACTACAGCGTATCACTTACTGAACACTTTCTACCCAAAATAATGACCAATGTTGAGGTATTTTTGCAGTTTATGTTTGGTGTCGCTTACCTCTGAGTTGAGAGCTGCTGTAGAGAAGCGAGTGAGACCTGAGCTTGTGTATGCTGACTGATAGTACTGGCTCGTCTCTTTAATCCCAACTCCATAGTAGTGATATCTGTAAATAAAATGAGCTCTGTAATATAGAACTGCCCCATTCAGCATTATACGCAAAACTCGTTTTACTGTACCATGCATGCCCTACAACTAGAGGGACTGAAGCGAGGTAGGGATCGTATACAAAGCTCGGTTGATAATGAGAGGTCCATCATTGTGACTTGAACCCAGAGTGTTAGTGGATCTTGAATTATTGAAAAAGATAACAATACTTACTTTGAGTGTCCGCGTGTACCCAGGCGACGTGTAGATATGTGAGGAAACTTCTGGCGGATGACTTTCCCGAAAGTGGCAGCACAGGCGGGCTCGAGATATTTACTTCGGCAGAAATCCAGGTAATGTGAGTAGAGGATACAGCGGGGTAAGCATACACCTTCACTCACGCAATAATTATCATCAAGCCTACAGGAGAAACTGGTCAACTATAGGTCATTACTTACAAAGTGGGTTGTTTGATCACACTGCACATACGTGGACCTGGAAACACATAATAGGGTGGAAGCTTGAAGAAAGTCGTGCTATGGGTAGACCACGCAGGCGATAGGTTGATGGTGGGTGCAAGATCTTGATCGCCTCAATTTGTCACTCATTGAACCCCAGAGATTCACACAACATTATGTAACCTGGCGGTGCGCATAGTCTCAAGCGACACACGAAGAAAATAGTATACCATACGCCTGTATCAAAAGTAACACATGCATCATTGATAAGGTATTATTCGCAAGAGAACTTTTGTTTTAAAGAAATAACATTCACTCGCACAGTAGTTGCTGTTATTTGTGACAAATAGTCGACTAGGAGGAGGACATCAAGATAAGTAACCCTAGTGGGGATTAATTATTACTGCAGCTGACCTACAACAAGGCCATGAAAAAGAAAGGAATAGAGTGATGATACCACTGCAGCTTTAACGACAACAGATAAAATATACCATTGTAGTGTCAAGGCTGACTGCTGCTTTTTTTCTTTGGAAGAACGCTTCGTTCGCTTCTGCTCTCCCGTCTCTACAAAATTGAGTGAACTTTAGCACTTAGGTGAAGCCGCAGTGACAACAACGTGTCCACTCAACAATTTCTCAACCAACTTATTATACAACAAACAGGAGAAAGGCTGCATACAACACGAGCATTTTCTCTTGTCCACAACACAAAAAATAATAGTGACTAATATGTAGTTATAGCAATAAGAACAATGTGTAAATATACCACAAAAATTCTGTAGGACCTGTGAACAGGGTATTAACCAACCACCTGGCCATGATCTAATAAAAATCCTAAGAAAGTTTGCCGGAATCTTGCCCGAATTCCGCCGGGTGAGGTTTGAAGATTATGATAACAGTGGGAGAAAAGATCCTGTTTCAATAATAGGTGAGCTTATGGATTCACGGCGGCTTAATGGAGATCACCTGTATGTAAATCCTACCTTTCTTAGCCGGTGTCATGTCTAATACGAGATGACTCGTTCTGGTGACCATCCGAGCTGGTAATAAAGGATAGTGTTATTCAGCCAATCCTTTATCTATAACTCTGCGCATGTATAATTATCAGTACACTATGTAAACATCTTTTAAGTGACCGCTTTCCCTCCCATTCTGCTAGAAAGCCAGACTGTATCCATCCCATTATATAACATTACAGTGATTCATACCATAACCTCCATCAGTGACGAGTCACAAAGCTACATACTCTCTTCATTTTTATTTACAGGAATGTCATTAATCATCACGCGATTTACAAGACTGAATCAATGACCATGAGCATGACTGAGGTCGTAGAAGTTCTCCATTGAATACCGGACTGTAACTATAGCCTTTCAGGATTTTCCAGATACACCAGATGTTGATCCAGAAGAAGTAGAGGCTGGCGACCCACACCCAGCCGAGGATGTCGTAATGGTGATATTCATAGAAATATGCGGGAGTAAACCATATCACCTGTAAAATAACCTGACAGTCACCACTCAGCACCGCTAATCACTGGATCAGGTATTCATTATTAATCTCTAAACATGTGTTAGTGGATATGGCTTCATCTCTGAACACATTGGGTAGCAGAAGCAGTGTGCCAATGCGTTGGAGTGGTGCATTCAGCAAATGGGATAACTGCTGCCTATGCGCCATACGCAATACGCCATACTACGTATGAAAAGATAACAGAGAAAGACACACACGCACACGCACACGCACACGCACACGCACACGCACACACGCACACGCACACACAACCACATACACACACAACCACACACACACAACCACATTGAACCTGCTGTTTTTTAACTAGCATTGGGCCTACTCAATGCTAAGCCAGTTATTACTCAATGCATTCTGCTATAATCTTTTGCAATTTTTCTATTATTATTATTACTATTATTCCATCTGGGCTCTTAGCTGTCTCGTTTACTGAACCTGAGGTTGGACCTGGAGCGGTAGGAGCTGAGGAGTTCACAGTCACAGTGGGTACCAAACAAGTCTACCACATGAACCCAGGATCTGTTGATCTTGAGGTGAAACGTCCATCGCCCCTGAGCTACCCTGCTCTACCTATGATATATATGATGATAAACTAAATAGCTCCATACTAATGCCTACATAGATCAAGACACCTCACCTGGGCGGTAAACCAGAGCCCTGTAATCAGGCAAACATCACTGAACTTGAGTCGTAAAGACGGCACTACCAGCGGAAACAGGCACAAGTACCAGAGAAAATACTACAAACGGTAAGAGATTAATTAATGATAAGCCCGGATTGGAACCTCCAGATAGCCGCTAGAGATCACAAATAATTATTTTCTCATTAGGGAGTGACACAGTTACAAATTACTATGATAATGAGACAGGTCCGTCCTCAGTAAAGGACACACCCATCCAGGGTTGGTTTAGGCCTGCTTTCACTAAGGAAACGGCAGCTTGACCTAAATAATCTTTTAGATAATACAATCACGTGACGACAGGACATTTAGGGATGTAACTGCACTGTATCATCTATTTTATAGTGGCACATCAGCAACCAGAATACAATACCCCCCTTCCCCAATGGTTCACCCCGGGCCAACAGGTATCCCGAGTGAATGGACTTGGGCATAGTCAACTTCCCTTATGTAAACCCTGTCCCGTTGTTTCACTGAAAGCTACACCATTGGCTCTAGAGACAGACAGCATGAATGACAGACAGCAGAAATGAATGCATCATTGAGCTATAAGCCAAGATTGAAGTGTCTGTGATGGGTGATGTTTGGTCACCGGGTAGAGTGATTAACCAGCATAAGGTGGGGGTAATTCCATTTTATCTGAATAAAGCCCTGGTTTTACACATCACCCTCTGAGAAATTAGAAGGGAGAAGTAGATCCTTAACAACCACGGAGTGATCTTATACATTAATGCAGAGCACCCAAACCCAATTCACTCCTCAGCTTCCGCACAGTCTCCTTGTTAACCAAGGACTAAACACCATGATCTTGCGCAGTAAATAATAACATGAGTGTAGACTGGTAAAAATAAATCAAGCTCGGGAGACTTTATAATACCTGAGATGTGCAGACTTTGTTGAATGTGACAAATGTGAAAGTGATCATAAACCAGCAGAAAGGAAGGTCCCTATAGTATTTATATGACAGTGAGAGAGTGGCTCCCAGCTGTGGCAGAAACGCGGAGAGGCCTGTAATGGAAACGATGATCTAAGTGTCATAATAAAAATACGAGGACCTCCTCTGAGCATCAACTGCTCTGTCCTTCGGTGGCTTTCATCCAATGTGGAATTGATCGTGAGGGCAATTTAAAAAAAAGATAAAATAGAGGATGAGCACAGGTAAGCTCTTTTCAGGGTGCGCTACAGCCAGACGCCCACCTAACGGTAATCTCAGGTTCATAATAAACAGAGCCAGTGAATACTGGTCAGAACTCTGGCAGACGGATTAAACAAACTCTACTTTCATAGTAAGTATACATAGAATATGGTACAACAATATGATAGGGGTTTATTCCAAGTAGAAATGGAATCGGTAACAACACAAGTAGTCAATGACTAGTAGCCCGGTAGCTCCTACTATACATTCCTAACTTGTAACAATCATGAAACAAGGCTTCGGTGACATCACACCACCATTGTGTCATCACACCACCATTGTGACATCACACTTACCTATTAGTTGTGACATGATTGGCTCTAGTTGCTCAGCGAGTCTCAGTGGGTAAAAATATATCGAGAAGTTATGCTGAATGTCTTTACGGGTAATATGATACAAATATGTCTCATCCAGGAAAACCTGTCCGTACCTACAAAAGAAAGAGTTATGCCACAGCGTGATCTCTTCACACTTGCTGTCATTGTGTTATTATTATTATTATTATTATTATTATTATTATTATTATTATTATTATTATCATCATCATTCCAAGGGGTAACAGTTTTGTGTTTGGATATGATTATCTTTTAGTGGAAAGAAATGACATTCAAAACCAGTGCTTTCACCGAATAAGAAAACGCCTCTTCAACTTACATGTCGTAGAACAGAGCTGCTAAACCAATAGTGATGGTAGCTCCAATAACAGTAAACATGATAGCAATATCACTGGGCCATAACAGGGATATCACTCTCTGTAATTTCTTCTGACTCGAACTAATCACGGCTAAAAAATAGCCAAATCCAAGTCAGTCTGTGTCTCCTTTTGACGTTTCGCTGCGGTTGCGGGTGCTGATGTTTGGCTAATTATATGACCGGATATCCATACTGCCGCCAATCCTCCTTTTTCATCCCAACTTGTAACCAGCACAGAGTTGCACTGGCATTGTGAAGTACGAAATGAGTAATAAGGAAGTCAATGGAGAGGTTATGTTGCAAACGGCTACCGGCAACGGTTACATTTCCGTGCGATATACGTAATGGAAAAGTGCGTGTCATGTGACCAAAACCGGTAGGATTCTGTAAACGGTTACCGCTCCCATTACCATTATCTTGTTCCACTCGCCGCGAACCTTGGTGAAACCTACCTACCCAGGCATCTTGTTCAAAGCCTCAAGCGACATAGCTGGCGTTATTTATTACGATACCGGTGTCCCATGTGACCCAAAACCCAGAATAAAAATAGGTCCGAAAATTGAGTTTCCTAACGAGCGCTTTGGGTACTGGCACTGCGGTATTCTTCTTCGAAGGGCTCTATCGCGTGATTCCCTAGGCTCTAAGCTGTATTAACTATGGTAACTGTACGAACATGAGACGGCGACCTTGTTTTGTTCATTGTAGCCACTAGATTTTCATCATTTCTCGAACGGTTTCATTGATCATTACATTGGAACCTGATGTCATAATCTCTTTACGCATAACGGTTACTTTGGGCCAACGGTTAGACCATACCGTTTCGGCACACCGTTCGCATCTTAACCTCTCAAATAGAAATTTCTGCACACCAAACTGTGTAATACATATATAGATAGGGTAACAGAGTGCTCGGTTTGGGCCCTTCTTTGTGTTTTACCCTTGTCGGATTCTGATTGTGATGTAAAGTAAAGGAGGGCTACCCCTTGTGTAATCTCTAGGAGCCACACATTGGTTCATCCCAGAGACGAGCCATTGGCTTAACGAAGTTATACATTATGTGGCTCACCTGTTCCATATTGTTCATTTACTAACAGATATATAGATGGTGCATAGATAACAGGATAAGTCTTGGTGTGGACTGAAAGAGCCAGAGTAATGGCTGCCATCAAATTCTGCTTCTTCATCAAGAAATAAAGAGTGAGTAAAACTAGAATGACCATCACAGATTCCGCATTACCTGCAAAACATCCCGACCTCACAATAACAATGTAAATCAGAGTATAAATACTTTATTTGAATTCCTAGTTTTATAAGGAGTTGCCCTTCCGTGCATATTTCCATTAAAGGGGAAACAACTCCAGTTATGTCACAAACATATTACCGCGGTTTCGGTCAAGACTAGCCTCTAATGTTCACGTGGATTCTAAAGCATTAAACAAGTCATTTCTGTGCCAGACAGAACAGAACCGTGCCGTGCATAATGTGATGGAATACTGGATAGTGCCCCCTGGTTTGATTTTCAGTTCAGGTGCCACCTTGTTTTCCCCTTTTGGTGTTCGGAGCTCGGCGAGGCACACCATGAACCAGCCTGGAAACAAATTGTTGGCGAAGTGATGCTACCCATGAAGACCAAAACGATCTTGTCTTGTCTAACTGTTCAGAAGATGTATTTGTATTATAGTGGGGCAAGTTGAAAACATGGGGTGGGGTTTTCTGTGGCTGGGGGCCAAACCAATGAGTTCCCACAGTTCAAATTAGGTTTAATCTAGTTGCCAATGTTTTTGCATTGTGGTTTTTTTAGTTTTAGTTATTTTGGTATCATACCACATTGACCACTGCCGCATGCCAAACTCAGTGGTAATAACCTGGAGATTGGGACTTTTCGGTCTAGCAGCCGAATGGCGGATATAGAGCCCCTCCCAGACTTTAAGGTTACGCACAAAGAAACCCATGGCTTGTTGAATCTGTGGAAGAAATAAGAAGGCAACAGGCTTTTAGGCAAGGATTTTCATGACTATCAGCTAGGGGCCCAGCTGAGAGGAGCTTTACACAAGTAGTGCGATGAGTAAAAAGTTTACACTGTAGGTGTCTATCTCCGGGTTAGTACCACCGAGATTGGCATATGGTAGTGGTGTACACTATCTGATACTAAACGATCCATAATGCAAAACATTGGCAAACAGATGAAATCAACTTTGAGCCGTAAGAGTTGATTTGACCACCAGCAGAAAAAAGTCGCGGTCCGCTTTCAACTTTCCCGACTATAGTAAACAACAGTCTCACCTCTGCTTGACACTACCAGAGGTAATGGATTCAGCACCCAAACAGCAGCAGAGAATGCTGCCATTTCGGAGGGTACAGATCGCATAGTGAGAATGCTGAAGATAAGCTGACCGGCTATCACGTCCAATACGCTGAACAGGACTTTACCCCAGACAGGATGAAGCCAGATGTTAGGAAGCAAAAGGTAGGCTACCAGAGGGGTGTATCTGTAGGTCTCCCGATCATACGGAGAGCCTCCCTAAAATAGGCCAAAATAATTTGTTAGCTACCAGAAATGCTTCAGTAGAGTATGTCATTTAAACAGTAATCAATGGTGAGAAAAAACAGCTTGGGCAGTAGCAAAATGATGGGGATATATTTTTAGTTAGGAGGAAAGAACCAAGGAATTGAACAAACTCAAACATTCTGGTAATCACTTCTAGCTATGATAAAGAATGGTTATTGGGATTGGGTTTACTTTATCTAAGATATCCAATTCTCAACCTGAGAAATCCGCCTGTGTGGTGGGGCTTTGGTGGCACAATATTTAAGTTTACTGATTGTATGTGATGCCCAAATTTTTGATGAGGTCTGTCGAGAAAAGTGTCATACAAGCCGTATGGTCTTCCACTAGTCATCACACCACCTCAGTTACTGACTACTGAGCAATACTTCTAAATCAGCTTCAACTCACCGCATGAACATGGACTGCCGCATCGGAGAACACGGAATAGTCAATATCCGTATACTTCAAGTTCAACACTTTATCCTGCCACTCTCCGTAAACGATAAGGCTGAATCTCAACAAGACCCCACAGGCCAGGAGACCATTTATAGGCCAGGCAGATCCTGTTGACCGCTTTTCCGTCATCTCCTATTCTTTTCTGTTGAATTGGGGTCTTCAATTGTAAAACCAGCAGCCTGTTTCGTACACTACAATATATATATTCGGAAACTGAGGATTATTTTTTAACTGATGGAGAAGGTTAATAGTGTACAACACTCTGTTAGTGTTTGTATCCGATTCAGAAGTTCCAGATTATATCTTGGGCGGTATGGTACTGTTCTTTTATCACCATCTTATTCTTAATCTTAGATATTGGGTTCAGCGCGTCACATGAAAATTACTTGTGACTAGGAGTATTCAGTAGGACTAGGAATCAAACAACTGAGGCAGTTACAAAGTACTCGGTCAGTCACACTGACTCAGAGTAAGTTACTGACACTGGACGAGTCAGTCACTGACTGAGTAAGTCACACTCACGACTCAGTCAGTGAGTCACCGAGTCTGTGACTCCCAATCGCAGTCTCATACTCACTGAGTGAGTCCATGATTGAGTCACACCTAGCTCACAGTCACACTCGCAGTCTCACTGTCAGTGTCACCCACAGTGACAGTCACACTCATACTCGTAGTGACACTAAGTCTGACGCTGACACTGACAGTCGGTCGCTCACACTCAGTCTCGATCATAGTCACTGTCACACACTCACAGTCAATAGTCACACTCACTCACAGACTCACTCACTCAGTCAAAGTCAGTCAGAGTCAGTGGAGTGAGTCACACTCGCAGTCGCCGGTGGGCCGTTGTCAGTAAAATCAGTAAATCGTTCTGGCGCGTGCAGAGGTTATGCGCTCATCTATTATCATTTCAAAAGCTCAATAAAATTGATAGCACTCACTAGACTAGCAACTAGATAGCGCGGTTCACAAAATCTTACAACGATAATGAATATTCATCTCATTTTCAAGCTAATTTTGTTTTCATTCACGACATTGAGGTTGACTGGGCCGCTACAGTTTTGAAGTTTTACGAAATCACACGCACTATGGACGGAAATATACGTGATTACTGTTACGTCTCTTTGGTTCCGTCTGTCGGACAGTTTCGTCCCGGAATATTTTGGTCCATCAGTGAGGAATGTGTCCTCTAACTGTTTGATTTCCCACATGAAGTAGCGAGTATCAGAGGTCGAAACCTGACTTATCCCAAAGCCCCAGAGGCTTTGCCAAGTCAAGCTGAAACTTGTGTGGGAGTTGCTGGTGATTACTAACACTGTGACAGTAGTGTAGGCCCTCTTTCAATTTATTGCGCTGCCAATAACCGGAATCGAATGTCCAATTATATGTTATGAAACTGTAAAACTTCGTGTTCAGATAACACCGAGCCTAGTTAAGGTAATGTAAAGCGATGAATACGGACGTGGAGTTCCATATAAAGCATGGCTATTCATGGGCCAAGCTCCCCAGCAGCGTTCGCCAGGTGAGTGACTCATTGACTGCGTGAGTTTTCCTGGCCCAACCATGATTAAGTGAGTAACGGATACACGACCCCCCAATATACCATGGAACCGCTGCCCTCCGAAACAATAACGAAGCTAGTACGCAATGTAACTGTGTATATATGTGTCAATGCGAATGTCACACTGGCGGTGCATGATTGATCGTACTTGTATAAGTATAGTTGTACTTGTAGGCCTATCCTCGCTCATAATCGTTATGTAGTGTACGGGTAGTGAGAAGTGAGAAACTATGTTCCCGTACCCTGTACCTCCAAAACCATGTACCCCGTACTCTTGAAACCATGCACCATGTACCCGATGCTCGAAACCATGCACCCAGTACCTTAGATACCTACTTCCATTAGAAATTTTGCAAAAAAGTGGAATAACCCCAACAATGTTTTAAAAAAATTAGGGTGAAGTCCTTGTCTTTTCAGTATAACACAACATAAGAGAGACAAACAGAACCACTTTTGTGTTTTTCTTTTCAATAATCAATTTAGAACACTGTATCGGATAAATTTTACCACTTTCACTACCTTGAATTTCACCAACTTTTGTTACATTAGAATACCATGTCTCAACCTGGGTATTGAAAGTGAAAATGATAAAAACATATTATGTATGCTGAGTCAAGGGTTTAACCTTAACTTTTAAATATTGATGGATTATTCCACTTTTCTGTCAAATTTCTGGTGGAAGTGCATGGTTTCCAGGGTACAGGGTATATGGTTTTTAGCTTGGGGTACAGGGAGCATGGTTTCGAAGGTACGTGGCACCTGGTTTCGAGCGTATGGGGTACATAAATTCAGGGGTACATTGTCCTTCACAACCCTGCAGTGTACCGTAAGGGTTGACTGTTGGGTGCGTAAATGTGCTTAAACATTTAAATAAGTTGCGCATTGGTTGATTCAACGAGCTCAACCTATTTTCAGCGCTAACATTTTGCATGGTGGCTTGTATAATCTGGGATCATTCTTTGTAGCTTCTTGGTAACTCTCAGGCTGAGTATGACACTGCTGTGCTGAACTACAGTATCAAAAACCAGCTTATGTACAAAGGAAACCTCGGTAAGATCCTAGCAGAGACTACAAACAGATCTGCCATGCTTTAATGCCGATAATGGTGTTCCCTTGGTCCTTCGCACTGGCTACCAACATGTAGTGGGTCTAAACCCATATGTAAACTTGACTTACTAGACATTATTTGCTGAATGATATAGCGCCTATAATAACCTTTCTCCATCGCTCTGGATCTTACGCCACCACCGCAGCTGCAGTCCACGATGGCATTCCACATGTTTTCAATCTCTTTAGAGCCAAATGTCTTCATGCAATTTTTGGCCATCCTCTCTTCCTTGTTCCTTCTGGTGCTCATCCTAAACTGCCATATGCAAGTCCATATGTATGTATATACCACTATTGCTCAAATGGATGATTCTTAGTCAAATCGCAATAATATGTATGATTTGTTTTCTTTCAGTAAAGCAAGTGTGTAAGGACCAACGGCAGTACTATGAAAGCCTTCTTGTCTATAGCAGAAAACATTTGATGTTGTACCCGTACCATCTCAGTGACTTCATGATTCGCGGACTAAGAGTTACTCCGTTTGCGTATTACCATGGAATGATGAAAGACATCATGAGCCAAGAGAAAAGTTACGACTCTCTGCCTAACTTCACGGCTGCAGATTGTAAGTTTCTGCCAAACATGAAACCATCAGGTCTATCATAACTGTGGATGGGCATGAGTCTTCATTCAGATTTTAAAGAGCACTTGGATGTTTTAAGTACGGCTTAACTATGTATAAGGTTTCCATGGCCAACAGTGCTGCACCTTTAATTTCCATTTAGAGGAACCCCTAAGAGAATTGTTTTGTGTTTTAGGTTTGCGACTTCTAGGTATTGGACGCAATCAGTATATCGACCTCATGAATGCTACCAAATCAAACAGGGTTGTCACGGTGAGAAGAAAGCATACCCACTCACTGTGATTAAAACTGTCAGCTCTGGAGCGTTAACGAAATCTGAAACGTCTTCTCCTTCCAGGTCCCTATCCCATTGATGACCCCCAATGACAAAAAGATGTCTGAGTATTGATAACAATGTGTTAATCAGCGGATAGTTTCACCTCACACTTTAATAGACTAAAGGCATATTAAACTTTGAAAACCCCGTGACAGCAAAACAGCCTCGATGAATGAATTGTGAAAGGTCCCATCCAATATTAGGATATATTTCACTGTGAATTGAAATGAACTGTTCTCATTGGCAACTTGCATGCCTGTTGCTGAACCCTTCCTATCCTAACTTGTGAAATTCTGTCCATGTTGGTAGAAGTTATTCCAGCTGCGTAAGAAGGTGGAGAAGAACCTGCTGCCTACAATGCCGATTGAGTCGGTCATCATCGAGCCGTGGTGGCTCGTTGGAATCAGTCTCATCTCAGAGGAAGATGTGAAAGTTCGTAATAAACTAGCTCTATCCCGGCTATACTTCTCCGCTTTACAACTTTGTAAACCATAGAATCCATTGAAATCCTTCTTTCACTGATCATTTAGGTGGCATCCGGTCGCTCTGTCCTCTATGTAGTTTTTCAACCATTGACTTTTATGCGTACTCACTCAATGACTTGAGAAAACTCAAGGGAAATGCCAAGTCAGTTTAAACAAAACCTTATTATATGCAATGAAGTACGCATCTGGCAATCTCTAAATCTGGTTGAGAATCTGGTTTTTCCTTGGATAAGGAGACATTTATTATTGTCAACTAGTGCTTATGAGCCCTTCACAACACGGGGCCAAGCGGAGCGCTTCAGGGAGACATGCTCTAAAGCAGAGCTGCTATTTATTTAATAACTCATTCTGGGAATTGGTGATCATGGTATCATAGCGAATGGCAGTACATTTTCCAGCCTGTCAGGAGAAGATAACTGCCAGCAGGAGTTCAAACTAGCTTTTGTGCCTTTTAGGTATTTAGTGTGTTCAGATCCAAGGAGCCAAGTGCCGAGATATTTTGCATTATTCGTTCATGTTTTAGATTCTGAAGCCAGAAGAGAAGGCACTATTAGATGACCTCATTGGGTATAATGAAAAGACTAAGCAGTACAGAAAGGCCGGGGCTGTGGATCACAAAGCCTTGCACGGTCAGCTTTAGGTTTAATTAGGGGAATTACTGCTGACATCGTTCAAGCAATTGGCTAATTGATTGCTTCGAAAGTTTAAATGAAACAAAAGTGAAACATTTTTTCCTTTCATCTGTAAAAAAAACTATTATAGGATTGTCCAGTGGGTTTGGCCTGGCAAATTATAGGCAGCTCATTAGCACACTAAAACCACAATATGATGCTCGTCGGAGGGTTGTCTCGACTGCTGGTGATGATCTTCTCTGCTGGGTGTCTCCATGAGTTATTGTTTTTGCTATAGGATTATACAGGAAAGGTTTTGTGTACCTTGAGGTTCCAGTTTATGATCATGACAGAATTATAGTCCCTCCTCTCGAGGGCTTTGTGATGAACAGAGTGCTTGGCGACTATTTTGAGACACTTCTATACAAAATCTTTGTCTCCATTGATGAACACACTTCAGTCAAAGAGGCAAGTAACCGAGTGGCCAATTCAGCTGCCTTTCACATCCTGTTGCCAGTCATTTATTTGTTACTTCATTTATTCAATGATGGATCAACTGCCTGACCGGCTGACTGACTGGTTATTATTTACCCATCGCTATATTCATTTTTCATCAAATTATTTATTCATTCAGGCTACATTTATCAGATTGGAACTAAAAAAACTAATAAAATAATCATATTTTTTACATTGACACTTTTTAGATCACTTCACTCTAGTCAAATCAGGACTCTAACTGTTTTTACTATGTAGAGAAGTCCAGGGGCTATTGACGCGATGAATAGATTCGATCGGCCCCCAAATGTTTGTTCGATTGATGACTAGATTATTGATGCCCTCCCTGATTGTCTCTGATTGCAGTTAGCGAATGTGTTAGAGATTGATGCTCAGCTGGTGATTAATGCCATCTCCGTCTACTGCCGACTCGGATTTGCTAAGAAAAAGTATTTTGACATGCCGGAGGAAGGCTTGCATCCATCTTGGTCTGAAGTGAGCACAGAGAAGCGCAGGTAAGTCCAGTCTCTGTGCGGTGTGTCTCTGTCCCCCTATCTCCCGAGCTTGGACGGGAGATGTGTTGACAAATGGCTTTGGTTGACTGACCCAAGTCAAAAACCTGGGAAAGGCAATGGGTAATCAAGTCAGTACCATCCCATGCCACCATAACAATGACAGTCATGAGAACCCTACCTTCAACGAAATACCACCTCATCATCTACCTTAGCCCTAGTGTATTGCTGGCCTCATTATTGTATGTGCCCTGAGCACAGCGCTCAACGCTTTTTAACTAGCGTTATACTGCACAACCAAAACAAGCACACCGCATCCTGTGCCATCTTCCTACACACTCAGAATCCTATGGTCCATACAGGAGTAGCTACTATTGCAGGTTTGATGTCTGTGCTTCATGCTCTGGGGATAGGTCCAGATGTTTCTGGTTTAACTCTCAGGCACTTTTGTCCTACGCCCACCCATATGGAGTAACCTTTTCTATAGCTTAATGATGCTATCTTTGTCATATAGGAAAATTATCTCATTCTGTTGGTGCTCAGTCTAGAGTTTGCGCATAACTCTATGGTGCTTAGTGACTACCTCACTAAGCCTCACTATGTGGAGCTCATAAAACCTAAAAATAACTTTTTTCTCATGACAGAGAAACTGGTGACCTTCTTATAAACTGGGATGAGGAGCTGGACCTCGCTGAGGATACAGAGAGTGGAAGAGCAACCCCAACCTTTCAGTATAGTGTAGATACGCCTACCGACTCCACCTCTGGTAAGATATCTGTCTGCGAACTCTGGGTAGACAGCCAATGGGATTGCTCTTAGTAACTTGCAGGACCGCTAGTGCATAATTGGTTACATATTACAGAGCTTTTTTATTAGTGTAACTTGAACAGGTTGGTCTCAGTTCGCTTGAATGATAAATTACAGGAGTACAGGTGAAGATTTGTAGCTGGAAACATTTCTATGAGTTAAATACTTGTATCAGATTACCACACCTCATTCACAGGTTGGCTTCTCTACAGCCGTCCACATTTATAGTTTTACATACCCATCCATGTCACAACCACCTTATGGCTTCCGCTGCCCAGGTGGGTTGTACGTATACTATTTTCTTCTTGTGTTAATTAAAAAGATTTCATCATCGTCTGTCAGGCTGTGCAAGCTCTAGGCTTCCTAAAGATGTGAGATTTTCACCTCACTTCCGTTAATTACACTGTAGGAGAGATTCAAGATGCATTGATGTCAAGTAGTCAAACATCAACCAATCACAGTAAGCGAATCGCGTTTCTCTTTGACTCAACTCTGACAGCATTTCTTATGATGGGTAATCTAAGTCCTGGTCTGAAGAACCATGCCGTCACTATGTTTGAAGTGGGCAAGCTCAGTGATGAAACAATGGACAGCTTCATTACAGAATTAGGAAAGGTGAGTGTGTGTTTATTTACCTTACATGAGCTATGCATCCTATGCCTTTGTCACATGACACACCTGCCTTTTATACTTCTGGCTGATATATCACAATAACGTGACCTTTTTTACCATTACGTGCTATTTCGGTCCTGTGAGACCTCATTACATGACACTGCGATAATCACGCAAGATTTTTGCCTTGAATGCCGACAACATGTTTGCCTGTTGGGTGGTCATCATATAAAATTTCAGCTGTAATGTCATTTTTGCCCGGCATTTCTGCCTGGTATATCACACACAGCGCACATATATTGATAACTCTTTGTTTATAGGTAGGAGGTGACGCTGGTGAAGGGGAGGCTCAGCGATATTTTGATCATGCTATAACGCTTCGTGACACTATCCAGTTTCTGAGACACAACGAGAGTCTCCTCGAAGGTTCACTCGGCCTTGACTTGATCCGATGCGAGAGTTTGCTCGGTCTCGATCCACAAGTTTGTCGAAAAGTCCTCAACAAAAACTATGAGATTCTTATATCGATGGCTCCACTGAGTAATGAGATCAGGAGTATAAGCAGCTGCACTCCCCAGCACTTGGGTCCTGCCATCCCAGAGGTGAGTTTACCTCTCCAGTCTCTGAGTAAATGGCTACAAACAGTATTTTAACTCCTAATAAATAGGCACTTTTTCTTTTGTAGGTGAGTTCTATGTGGTTCAAGTTATTTATATATCACCTGACTGGCAGTGGACCTCCAACTCTTCTACTACCCCGAGGCTCCAAGATCAGACAGCTGCCAGATGCTTTTAAGGTAATTTCCGGAATTTATCTTGTCCCCGGTTATCTTATGCACTATCCCGGTTAAACTACACTCGGTCGTCATGCTTTAACTATGCTATCCTAATAGGGAGACTGAATAACCTCAACATTTCTCTGGCAAAATTGATGCATCACTTAGACAATTCCACCGATGCCAGGCCTTGGACATGTCGGGACGCTTCATCGCTGGGTTATTGCTGATAAGCTGATTACATTTCTAGTCGCAAGACCATGCGATCTTCCTTCAGGCTTCTTTACTTAAGGTGGTTCTTCTGTAGAATTATGAGCGGGTGCAGATTACAACATGGGGTCATGACCCGAGTATCCTGCCAATATCGAACATACTGATGACTGTACATGACTGTCTATGTCACTCAGCTGTGCTCCTACAAGGCTATTCATACTCCTACAACAGCGGTGTAACCAAGCACATCTCATTCCCAATTACTGCAGGTAGCTATGACTGACTATCAGATATATAAAACACATTTCCTATGTACTCCAAATATCACGCTATCCAAAACTATGACGTTCCCCTGGTAGCTTTGGTTTGAATGGCCCTGCAGCTTTAATTTACATTGATTGAGAGTCCTTCATTGATATCTGTAGATAATGAGGATCCCCTGTTGAAACATCCGTCCATAGTCTCGCTTTCCAATAGTCTTGACCTGACCACGTCATGTGGTTACATCACACTGCTGAATAGTCGGGCAGCCAGTCAGGATGGCCTGCACGGAGAACCCAGTAACTCATCAGTAAGTCTAACGCCTACACACCTTACATCCTATATATACACTGGACAGATAGAATGGGCTTATATCTTGAAAATATTTCCTTCTTGGCCTCCAACTGGTGCTTCTACGTAAACCCTTCATCTTCTGCCAAACCGGGCGAACATTCCAAACTTCTGGCCGGCAGGATTTGGTACCAACCTGCTGCAGATGTTTGATGGTATATTCACTCACATTTCAATGCTGTGATTATCTCATTGTAAAGCAATCAGACAATGTTATGAAAAGATGAGAGCACAAACTTGGTAGCAACTGATTAGTCGAACACACGCCTCATGCTAGAGTGTTGATACAAACCAAAGACATGCCACCACTCATTACTCGTCTACCTCAAGCAGATTGAACTCGCAGTCCTCAGTCCAACATCATAAAAGTGAAGACGCGTCATACGAGTTATCATCATCTACCCAAATACACACTCCTTGGATAGGGCGTAATACTCCCTCCTTTGATAGGGTGTAATACTCACTCCTTGGATAGGGCGTAATACTCACTCCTTGGATAGGGCGTAATACTCACTCCTTGGATAGGGCGTAATACTCCCTCCTTGGATAGGGCGTAATACTCACTCCTGGGATAGAGCGTAATACTCACTCCTTGGATAGGGCGTAATGCTCACTCCTTGGATAGGGCGTAATACTCACTCACCACCTTGCTATTTTCCCATCAGGGGGATGCTGTGACTAAGGTCTGCCTCGATGACTGGTGCCTATTGGACTGTTACTTTGGTGTCTCTCTTTTTGATGCACAACTGAACAAAGAAATCTGCTCAAAGATCACTGAACACCGATTACTGGATCCAATGAGGTAAGAAACTGTATAAGAGATGATTGGGTAGCTCAGTGGTTAGAACTTCGCTCAAATTCTGATCGTGCCGAGCGGTTGTTGTGAATGTCTGCTTCGGACAGATTTCCCAGCTCACATCGCTCCATAGCGAGGCTCAGACTTGGGAGATCTACTAAATAGGATGGTCAAGTGCCCAAGTAGAGAAACGAACAATACCCCTTCAAATGCAATATGTGAGTTTTTTATGACCACAAGACTTTAAATTTATTTGTCAAAAATGCATTGTCATGAATAAAACAAAACAATTGAGAGATCATGC
>Ga0224501_10001084_pt1 | contig 20857 bp, 14 predicted proteins | sample SF_Oct11_sed_USG_4_FD_169105 | JGI IMG/M metagenome (GOLD analysis project Ga0224501, IMG submission 169105) | Sediment microbial communities from San Francisco Bay, California, United States - SF_Oct11_sed_USGS_8_1 | ecosystem: Environmental > Aquatic > Marine > Sediment | place: USA...
TCCGTATATTTTGTGAGCGGATATGGAAAGCAGGTCCACTCCCAGCTTATTGACGCTAACATCTATCTTTCCGAAAGACTGGACGGCATCGGTATGAACCAGGATCCCTCTGGCCTTGGCGACCTTACAGACTTCTTCAATGGGCTGGATGGTTCCGATCTCGTTGTTAGCCTGCATGATCGAGATGAGAGCGGTTTGGGGAGTGATCGCATCTTTTAAAAAGTCGAGGTAGATCGTCCCGTATTTGTCGACCGGAATGTAGGTGATTTTGACGCCTTTTTTCTCGAGATAGTGGGCGGTCTCGATGATTGCCGGGTGCTCAATGGCAGAAATGATAACCTCGTTCTTTTCAGGAAAGGCATCGAGAACACCGCGGATGGCGAAGTTGTCTGCCTCGGTCCCGGACCCGGTGAACACGATTTCTGTCCTGCCAGCGCCCAAAGCTTTGGCAACTATTTCGCGGGCTTCGGTGATCATCTCTTTGACCTGCCTGCCGATGGGGTAGAGGGTGGAAGGATTGCCGAAGTGCTCTTTGAGGAAATTCGACATCTTCTCGGCAACCGCAGGGTCGACCGGAGTTGTCGCGTTGTTATCCAGATAGACCAATCATATACCTCTTTTCTCTGATTTTATTCATCCAAAGGGTTCATCACCAGACCGGACTTGAGTTTGGGGAAGAAATCGGTCGATTTGTGGGGCATCAGCTCTCCATTCTCGACCACCTCTCTGATTTGATGAAGGGAGACGGGCTTAAGCAGAAAGATCATCTGAAACTCTTCCTGAATCACCTTCTGGATCCCTTCATCAAGATTTCGAATATAACTCACGTTTTCCTCTTGAGAGAACGTTCCTGTGGATAGGGTCTCGAGCTTGTCGATGATGAGTGCATGGAGGATGGCCACGTCCAGATATTTCCACTGCCTTGACCTGGCTTCGGTAATCTCTCTGTCGAGAACATCCTCGGACTTCAGGCGGAGAATGAGAGACTTTTTAAGCTCGGGAACAAAAGCGGCGAAGGTATGATTGCCGTTCAGGACTTGCTCCTGAACTCTCTCCAGGACTTCATTATCAGATGTATCTGACCAGTCGACTTCAGAGATATCAAAGGAAGGGCCAAGAATGTCTTTGAGCCCTTGTTCGGAGAGCCTGTCCAGTCCTTTTACCAGCCTGTAAGTGGGAAGGATCACCAGGCCCGGGTCATCAAGCCGGAAAAGCGTCATCATGATATAGTTGAAAGGCTCCGTCCCCTCGGCTCCTCCCGATTCTTCGCTCTTATATTTCTGGTAGTTCAGGGATGTTTCGTAACGATGATGGCCGTCGGCAATGATCAACACCTTATCCGCCATGGCCTCCTGAATTGCCTGGATGTCCTCTCTGTCTTTTATGATCCACAGCGTATGATGAAAGTTTTCCTCGTCTCTAACATCAGCTCCCAGCTCAGCCTTGGCTAATGCCTTTTTTACAGACTTAGAAACCCTGTTATCATCATCATTGTAAAGAAGGAAGATCTGTCCGGTGTTGGTGTTGGTCGCTTTCAGGAGGTTGAGCCTGTCCGCCTTGTGCTTGGGGAAGGTTTTTTCGTGAGGAAGGACTTTTCGTGAAGAAAACTCCTCCAGTTTGACTCTTGAGATGAGGCCTATCCTTTTTTTCTGCTCGTTCTTCACCCGGAATTCCTGCTCATACAGATAGAGTGCTTCCTGGCTCTCCCGGAGGAGAATTCCTTTCTTTTCCCATAGGTTCAAATAGATGTTTGCTCTCTTGTACTTATCCTTTTCAGGATGCTCAGGATCGTCTTCTTTGCCCAGGATGATCCTGATCACATTATAAGGGTTCCTCTTGTAGTACTCTTCCTGCAACGCAGGGGTAATGCGGTCGTAGGGTTCGGTGATGACCTCTTCCAGTTTGACCTTTAGACTGTTGTATCTTAATCCTTTGAACGCTCGTATTACTGCCATTTTTCCTCCGATTGATATCTGAGCTGCAGATTCGTGACTAGGTTAATCTCTCCTTCAGGATCTTGACCACTTCCATGCCTGCCCTTGCCTGTCCTTCCTTGGCGGCAGCGCCGATATGAGGTGTGGCGATCACATTGGGATGATCTATCAAAGAGAACTCCACTGGTGGCTCCTTCTCGAAAACATCCAACGCCGCGGCTCTGACTTTGCCTGAATCGAGGGCCTTCAAGAGAGCTTTTTCGTCCACCGTCCCTCCACGAGAAGCATTGATGAGAATGACACCGTCCTTCATCATCTCGAATTCTTTATTGCTGATCATGTGTTTGGTCTTCTCGGTCAGGGGCAGATGCAGGGTGATGATGTCTGCCTGGGCAAGGAGCTCTTCCCAGGAGACCAGCTTGACATCCAGGTCTGTTTTGACTTCAATGACGTCATAGGCTATGACCTTCATCCCGAAGGCGAGAGCCCTCTTGGCGACCTCCTGTCCTATCCTTCCGACACCGATGATCCCCAGCGTCTTCTCATAGAGCTCTGTCCCGGAAAAAAGCTTTTTTTCCCATTTGTGTTCTTTCATAGAGAGGTTGGCTTTTCCATGGTTGCGGACCGCAGCGAGCATCAGCCCGAAGGTGTGCTCCGCCACTGAGATGGACGTGGCTGCCGGAGTGTTGGCCACCTGGATACCTTTTGCTTCCGCGGCCTTCACGTCGATGTTGTCCAGACCGATTCCAGCCCTGACGATGAGCTCTAGGTTAGAAGCAGCTTCGATGGCTCTGCCCGTCACTTTAGTGGCGCTGCGGACAACGGTTCCGTTGAACTCGGGGATTGTCTTGACCAGCTCATCTTCATCCATTCCGGTTTTTAAGGTGACCTCAAAATCGGGTATGGTCTTCAATTCCTCAAGGGCTTCTGAACTTAATGCGTCAGCTATGAGTATTTTTTTCATTCCCAATTCTCCTTTAACACGGCTTCTGCGGCCTTGAGAGAACCGCCGTGCTCGAATTCATAATCCAACTCGGAAAGAGTCATCTCCAAAGCAGAGAGCGCGGTGATGATGTCGAATCCGCCCATGTAACCCAGGTGGGCGATCCGGAATATCTTACCTTTGTAGGGATCCTGACCGCCGGCGATATAAGCCATGTACTTTCCCTGCATGGTCTTGACCAGCTTGACGCCGTCGATCCCGGCAGGAACCTTTATGGCTGTAAGTATGTTTCCCGGGTTTTTGGAGAGAAGCTCCAGCCCGATGGCTTTAGCTCCTGCTCGAGTCGTATCTCCTAGGATGCGGTGGTGTTCAAAGAGCTTTTCCAGCCCGATGGATTGGATAATGTCCAGGCTTTTCTTCTGCTGGATGATAAGAGAGACTGCGGGTGTCCAGGGAGTGGTCTTCTTTTCCAGGTTTTTCTTGTAGGCTTTGGCGTCGAAATAGAACTTGGGCAGGGTCGATTTTTCCACAAGATTCCAGGCTTTGGGACTGAAGGCGATATAGGCCAGTCCGGGAGGGATCATGAAAGATTTCTGGGACCCTGCGGTCATGATGTCCACTTTCCAGTCGTCCATCGGACAGGGAGTGGCGCCGAGGCCGGAGATCCCGTCCACTGCCAGTATGGCCTCTGTTTGGGCCACGACCTCTCCGTAACCCTGGATGTCATACACGGTCCCGGATGAAGTCTCGGAGAGAGTGGCGAAGACGGCCTTTATGCCGGGATTGGATTTCAGCTCGTCAGCGAGCTGCTCCTTGGTGAACAAATCCCCCCACTCCAGCATGATTTCCTTGACTTCGATTCCGTAGGCGCGGCAGATCTTTCCCCACCTCTCGCCGAATTTTCCTCCGTTGATCGTGATCACCTTGTCGCCAGCATTGAGGGTGTTGATCACGGCTGTTTCCATGGCGCCGGATCCGGATGAGGTGAGGATGAAAACATCTTCTTTTGTCTCGAAGACATACTTCAGCCCTTCAATAACTTCCATGAAGATCGCTGAGAATTCAGGCGTTCGGTGGTGGATGATGGGCTCAGCAGCAACACTGAGTGCCTGTTCAGGAACAGGAGTAGGGCCGGGGGAGAGAAGATAGTATTTTTTTATCATATCAGTCCTCCTTTAAATATAAAATCGCAAGACTCTTTCTCAGAAGAGTGGTCCTTTCCTCCAGTTGGAGAAATCTTGCCCGTTGTCAATATCTAACAGGGTGAATTCGCAAGATGACTAAAGGAAAAACCAACAATCTAAATTAGCAGAATTTAGAAGATCAGTCAATCAAAGCTGGATCAATATCTCTGTCAGCAAAGCTGTCCTCTCGATGAGCGAGGGAAGAAGAAGATGCTCGTTTTCCGCATGGATGCCTTCTCCATCGGGCCCCAAGCCGTCCAATGTGGGGAGTCCCATGCTGGAAGCTATGGAGGCATCCGAACCTCCACCGGTTTTTCCGGATTTGAGTTTCATGTTCATCGCTGAAGCGATTTTCTGTACCTGGGAGAATAGCTCTGCCGATGCCTCTGTTTTTTCCATAGGCGGAGTCGAACTTTCAGTGGAAAATTTCAATCGAGCACCCTTGAGTACCGGCATTAGCTTCTTGAGTTCAGCGACTAGCCAGTCTCTCTGTTGGTTTTCCCAGAACCTGATATCCAGGATAGCCCAGGCATTCTCGGCGACGATGTTCGGCTTCTCACCACCCTCGATCACACCAATGTTCACAGTAATCTCTTGCTTTTCGAGTCCTTTGATCCGCAAAAGCTGCTTGATCAATTCTTCTATGGCGTTTATGCCTTTGTCTGGAGTCCCAGCGTGAGCGGCTTTTCCTCTGGCTTCGATGCGGACGACAAGTCTCCCTTTTCTCTGAGTCTTCAAGGCTCCTCCTGGAAGAGAAGGTTCCAGGCAGAGCACATAAGTTGATTTCTTGCAGAGGTTCCGGATGACTTCGTAGGAAGCGTCGCTCCCGATCTCTTCAGCAGAATTGATGAACACGGCAATCTTTTTTTGAGGTTGGATGTTCAGCTCGTTGAAAGCCTTCAGGGAAGAGAGAGTCATGACCAGGCTGGCTTTCATATCCAGAACCCCAGGACCGAAGACTTTCTCTTCTGATACATAGAAGGGCATTTTGTGGAGTTTTCCCACAGGCCAGACTGTATCAATGTGAGTGAGGAGCAGGATCTGTTCGGTTATTATTTTAGGAGCAGGATGAGGAAATTCGGCGACATACAGGGTCCCGGTCTCTTTCTGAGGAATGCGAATGATATTTACCCCTATTTTTTTAAATTCTTCAATCACAAAGGAGGAACAGGCATCCACAGCCTTTTTATCACCGGAAGGGGATTCACGGCTGACCATTTCCTTCAAAAGGTTGATCATTTCCCCCTTTCGGGACTTATAATAATGGTAAAAGTCCATTCTTTTTCCCTCCTCTGGAAGGGATAACTTTAACACAGTGAGAACGTAAATGCATCTTTTTTATTGGGCTTCGGATGTAGGGGAACCAACGCTGTGACAGATTACTCCTTCATAATTCACCTGGATTATTCACGAGTCGAGGTTGCTGCAGACGGTGTTGCGAGAAGCGAAACGACAGCGGCAATCTCAAGTTTTTAGCGATACAGAATGAGATCGCCACGCTTTGCCCGCGAGAGCAGTAGGTTAGGTCGAGTTATCTTTGTAGGACAGAAAAGACAGCAAGGCGGTAAATATCATTGAATAACGCATGGCAATCCTTCTACTGCCTCTCCTGGAATCTATAGCTAATGATGAAATAATGTGGGATGAGCTTGATCGTTGGATCTGCGAGCTCCGGTTTCAGTTCATTCCTACTGCAAAAACGAGGCACCTTTTTACCATCAATAATCTCATCCCACTCTGATCCATAGAAAAGCAGAGGAATGGTTTTGTTGACCTCAGTCTCTTGCTGAGAGAAACGAACCCAATAGTGTTTTCTGCTGAATTCCTTGGCGATGTGAAGTTCCTTCCAGGTACTGACATGATTTGTTGAGATGTAAAGGTGAATGGTGTCGTAGGTATTGTTGAGAACCTTGGTGAGGAACCGAAAGTAATTGATGTGTTTTGTCACAAAGATCTTATCATCAGAGTACTGCCGGAACTCGGTTTCATGGGCAAGAAGAGTATCAACTCTTTTCAAACCTCCAGTTTGGGTAAACTCGTCAACGAAGACGTAGAAATCATAATTCTTGTTGAAAGAATTCACGCTGAATTTGAAGATGTCAATTCCGGCAAACTGTAGAGCTTCGATCACATCTTCGTGTGTTATATCCTTGAAGTCTTTGTTAAACTGTGAATAGGAATTTGCGGTCCCAAGGAGAGCTACAATGAGAAAAACAAAAGAGAGTCGGCCAGCTTTCATGAGGAAGCCCTTTAATTGTTGCCTAACATCCAATATGGCATATTTCCGGGCATTACTCTTCACACGATTGTTAATCTTTTCTTTAAATTTAGAACTTTTGAGCCAATCAAATTCCGCCATATCCTCCTCCTTTTTAGTTTTATTTTAAAGAATTTGCTTTTGGTGTTTGCCACAAATCCTTCACCATTTTCCGTAATTTTCACCCCCTGACATACTGAAATAAGAATATCACATCCAAAACGACAAGTTCAACGGCTGGAAAAGCGAAACAAATCAGCCGAGACCTACAAATTGCTCGATGATCGGAGGATGAGAAGGAGATGGCATTGGAAGAATTGTCGAGTCAACAAAAGATTCTTCTCAGCATCATGCTGTGGGAGTATTTGGAGAATAATTCAGGTTAACTGTCATGGAAATAGGAATGCTTCCCTTTGGCGCTGACTGCGCTCAGGTCAGCAAAGATGTGATCTTCCCATAAAGAGCAGACAATCCATTGACCAGCTTACCCACGGCTTTCTGTTTAAGCTTGACGGCCTGAAAACGGCAGACCTCATGACAGCACATGCAGTGGATGCACAGGGATTTGTCAATGCGGACCGAGCTTTTCTCCAGCTGGGCGGCGCCAACAGGACATATATCCACACACTCCAGGCAGGAAGTGCAGTTCTTGGTGAAGATCTCAGGGATAAATATCAACTGATCCTGGATGAAGGCGTGGAGGAAAGCCGGGATCTTTCGGCGCAGAATTCCGACAGCCAGCGCTGAATGTTTAAAGCTTCTGTCTTCCACATCCTGGATGTTTGCCCCGAGAATCTCGAGGTCCTCGAGCCTGCCGATTCCCAAGCCCCTTTCATGGGCGAGCTGGTTGGTGTAAATGCTCAGAGGATTAAACCCGGCTATTCTCGAGGCTACTGCGTCCACGGCAACAGCATCTTTTGAGGCGATGACAGCACCTACATTCTTCGGGTTTCCTTGGCCAGGCCCTTCTCCTTCCATGGCTATTATCCCGTCCATGACTGTCAGATGAGGTGGGACGCAGGCGAAAATATCCACGAGCATCTGACTGAAGACATCACTGCGGATAAACTCGCGGTGGTACCTGTGGCGGAGCCCGTGGGGAATCACCCCGAACATGTTCTTCACAGCACCCGTGAAAACCGTAAAAGAATGAGTCTTCAGTTTTGGCAAGTTCAGGATAAAATCTGTATCGAGAAGGAGCGGCGAAATGTAGGTTTTCTTCAGGACTTTGCCAGCACAATCCATTTCCCGGAATCCTCCCTCCCTCAAGTTGACCAGACGGACATCAAGCTCTTCACAGACCTGGCGGTAGCCTGAGACGAGAAAGCCGTCTTTTCCCTTGGACTGGATGTCATCTCCGACTGTTATCTCCACATCGAGCTGTTTCAACAGGCTCAGGACTTCCCTCGTAAAAGCGGGATGGGTGACAATGGCCTTATCAGGAGTCGAAGGAGGGGAGAGGTGATTGATCTTGACAAAGACTTTGCTTCGGGGCTTGATGATGCTCTCTAAACCACCCAAATAAAAGAAACATTTTTCCAGGATATTCCGCAGCCTATCACTCTTGTAATCTGTATGCCTGAGGAGTGCGACCTGAGTTTTCTTCATGACCCTCATTATAAACAACAAATGTCTTGAAAGCGAGAAAGCGTCTCAGATGAATTGACAAGAGAATTTCGGTTTATTAATGTGTAGACGGTGAACATCTGGTTTTTTCTCGGAGAGCTTTCCTTTTTCGTGTTGCTCTTTTTCTTCTTTATCTTTTCAATCTACAGCCTCATCGAGAGAGAAAAGAGAGCTTTCTGGAGGAGTGCATTTTTTTTCGTTGTCCTGGCTGTGATTAAATTTGCCTTCTATCTTTTCGAGCCTCGATTGAGGCCCTGGCTGTTTGGTGTCGTGTTCATCCTGTTTCTGATTGGCCTTATCCTTCTTCTTGTCCCTTCTCTCAAGAAAAGCTCCGTTGAGATCGTCGGCAAACAGGAGAGAGTCGATGAGAGAGATGTCATTTTTGCCCGCTTTGACCTCGTCGAAGGCACAGAGAATTTTGATGACTACTATCGACGAAAACCTGAATACAGGAAGATCGATGATAAGATAAGAAAGATACCTGACATCCTCGCCCCTTATCATTTTGAAAAAAATCCCGCTCTCTTTTCTCTGGCCACAGCCGAGTTCGATTTCCTAGAACACCAGCTGACACAAGTTCAGGGCGAGGAGTTTTCCGAAAGAGCGGGCGGCTTGCCTCCGGAGAATACCATCCTTATCAAGAAGATCTTGAAATACCTCGGTTCTGACCTCTGCGGGGTGTGCCTTCTGGACAGCGCTTTTGTTTATTCCCATGTCGGCCGGGGACCGGAACCCTACGGCCAGGAGATAACCTTGCCCCATAAGTATGCTGTCGTCTTTGCTCTGGAAATGGACCTGGAAATGGTCGCGTCTGCGCCAAAAGCCCCGGTCATCGTGGAGACCGGAAAAAAATACGTCGAGGCTGCAAAAATCTCCATCACGCTTGCCCGGTTCATCCGCCGTCTGGGGTACCCAGCCAGAGCTCATATCGCGGGCAGCAATTACCAGGCCATGCTTCCTCCGCTGGCTTGGAAAGCCGGATTGGGAGAGTTGGGCAGATTGGGGATTCTCATCACTGCGAAATACGGGCCAAGGGCCAGGTTGGGCCTGGTCACTACAGACCTTCCTTTGGTTGAGGACAGTCCGAGAACGCTGGGAGTCCAGCAGTTTTGCCAGAAGTGCCAGAAATGCGCCCGCAACTGTCCCTCCCGGGCCATTCCTTACGGAGACAAGTCCGAGGAGAACGGGGTCATGAAGTGGGTTCTCAACCGTGAGGAGTGCTACAGATTCTGGAGGAAAGCGGGAACGGATTGTGCGCTGTGTATCTTCGTCTGCCCTTACAGCAAGCCGGCTAACACCTTCCATAATTTTATCAGGAAGATTACGGAAAGCTCGTCTGCGGCTCAGAATCTGTCCATCCGGGCGGATGATCTCTTCTACGGCCGTACTCCCCGCCGGAGAGCCTCCCCCCTTGGAATCTAATATTGATGCAGTAATTCGTGTTGCATCCTTTATTGAGCGGGCCTGGATGCCGCCCTCCAGCCCCCGTAGCGGAGGGGGGACCCGTCGGCTTATCCGACGGGGGGAACCGACGGGACTGGTTCCCTCGGGGTCCGGGGGCTGAGGGCGGCTTCAGGCCGCAAAGAGATTGTAACCTTATTTACTGCGTTTATATTAGACTGCTTTGCCTGCCTCTATTTGTCTTTAAGTGGTATGTTGTACTTTTTTTTACCGAAAGGAGTCCACATCCCGTAGCTCTCCTCATGTATTCGGCATTGACCCAGAGAGGTCCAGTGGAAGCCGTAGTTGTAGCCGAACCACAGGTATTTATCGCCGCCACCGTTTTCAGTGGTGATGATGTAACGGGCAGCCACGTTTCCGATTCCCAGTACCTTTCTTCCAGGCAAGTCTGTGTCCCCTTTGTTGCTGTCAAAAGGAATCCAGCCGTAAGGGGGGAGATAGACCTCCGTCCAACGGTGGAAGACGTCATCGAAGCTGGCATCATCTCCTCTGCGGCTGACTGCTCCCACATAGCGGATGGGAACACCGAGAGCCCTGCAGAGGGCGATCATCGAATAGGAGTATTCCGAGCATGAGGCAGTTCCGCGCTTGAGAACTGTCGGGGCTGGATTCCAGCCGCCGAGAGGCTTGAGGTTATAGCTCAGGTTTTTTCCCAGGTAATCATAGATGCGGAGCGCGATCCAGTAGGGATTTGTTTGATTCCCGGCGATTTTTCGGGCAAGATCCTGGATAAAAGGGTCGTTGATTTGGTATTTGTCCCCGTCCTGGGTGTATTTCTTCTTGATATCTTTAGGGATATCATCCAGACTTCCGACTTTATCGGGGTAGATAAAGTACTCCACTGCATAAATTTTAGCTTTGACTTTCCAGCACGGCTTAACCACAGCATAGCTTTTGAGGTCCTTGAAATGAAAATGGGCGATTTTCTGTCCCCAGCTATCCAGAATAACCTCATCCGGTTCCGGGTCGAACTGGACAGGCTCCAGGAGGATCTGGTTGTCCCGGCTTTCGGGCATCGGCAGATAGATGTCGAGGGTGCTGACCACACCAGGACCGTAATTTCTGAATTCTTTGATAAACTGGAGAGACATCTGCCGTTCATCCCATCTGGTGAATATGTCATCAGAGAAGACTTCAACCTTATAAATCTCGTCATTTTCGTAATCCACATTCCAGAGGACATTGTCTCCCCAGGCAAGGCCGTAAGCAAATGGGCCATAAGAACGGAAGGAGGAGAGACAGAGACCATCAGCAGGATTGACCAGGTAGATTCGGTCCTCGCCGCGGTCTGTGACCCAAAGATATTTTCCGTCAAAGGTCAAACCCGCTGGCTCAAGGGCAGGGGAGGGGAAATACTGGACCATCATCCCATCCTCAGCGGATACCTTGAGCAAGATATCCTGCATGTGGTCGATGATCCAGATATATTCTCCGTCCCAGGCGAGGTCCCTGGGATTCCCACTGTTGGATTCCAGGATGGTGAGAGCCCTTCCTGTCTCCGGGTCCAGCCGATACATGGACTTCTCTCCGGAGTCGATGTGCCAGAGATATTCTCCATCCCAGGCCAGACCTTCCGGATGATGGCCGGGAGAATCGAAGCTCTTGAGCACTTTCCCATCCTCGGGATTGATTTTGTAGATCTTATCGGTGAATATGTCCGCGAGCCAGAGGTTTTTTCCGTCAAAAGTCAAGCCTGTCGGACAGGGTCCGGGTGTTTCAAGGGTTTTTAAGACGTCTCCGACTTTGGCCCAGGACAGAGCCGAAAGAAGAGATAGGGCTAAAATTCCCAGAAATATTTTCCTCATGGAGTCCTCCTTTTGGTTCTTATTTAACTCCATTATAAAGAAAAAAGGAAGCTTTCGTAAAGGCCTCGCATCTTGCTTGGGAAGTGAATCCTTTGAGTTTGACACGTCAACTTCAAATAATATATGGTTATCAAAAGGTAGAAAAAAAATGAAGCGGGATTTGAATCGGGACCTGGATTCTATCCGCAAAGAATTCCCGATCCTTGAGCAGTGCATCTATCTTATCAGCAACTCCTTGGGCGCGGTCCCCCGCAAAGCAAAGGATTATCTGGAGAGCTTTTATTCGATGTGGGCAGAGGAGGGAGTGAGTGCCTGGGAGAGAGAATGGTGGGACATTTCGCAAAAGGTGGGAAATCAAGTTGCCTCTCTCCTGGGGGCAGGCCGGGACGAAGTGACGATGGCGGCCAACGCCACACTCTGTCATTGGATTGCCCTTTCCACTCAGTTTAAGGCCGCGCAGGCGGGTAAAGATAAAAGAGACAGGATTATTATGACCGAGCACGATTTTCCCTCTGTGCTCTACGCGGTCAAGAGGATCTCAGATTTTACGGGATGGGAGATCGAAGTTATCGAGAGTCATGGTCAGCCAGGTATCGATGCCGAAGCTGTTCTCCAAAAAATAGACGAGAGGACGCTTTTTGTCGCTACTTCCCATGTCTATTTCAAGTCAGCTTATATCCAGGACATAAAAAGAATCGCTTCGAAAGCCCGGGAAGCAGGAGCCTTGACTCTCATCGATGGTTACCACGCACCAGGAGTGATTCCGGTGGATGTCAAACAGATCGACGTGGATTTTTACATCGGGGGATGCTTGAAGTGGCTGTGCGGCGGCCCGGGAAATGCCTTTCTGTATGTGAGGCCCGAACTCGCAGATAAACTGGAGCCACATCTGACTGGATGGTTTGCCCACAGAGAGCCTTTCCTTTTTTCTCGGGATATGAACTACACTCAGGGAAGCTACAGGTTTATGTCGGGCACTCCGCCCATCCCCTGTCTGTATGCAGCGCGAGCCGGCCTGGAGATAGTCCAGGAGATCGGAGTCCCTGAGGTCAGGAAAAAGTCATTAGCCCTAACGAGGTTGATTCTCGATGAAATCCAAAAAAGGGATTTTCAGCTGTTCACTCCGGCAGAAGAGAATCTCCGAGCTGGATCCGTTTCATTCGGTCTGCCCCATGTTTTTGCTGTCAAACAAGCTCTGAGCCAGAGAGGTGTCAAGGTGGATTTCCGGAAAGGAGAGGGAAAGGAATTGGATGTCTTGAGGATCGGTCCTCATTTCTACACCACAGAAGAGGAGATAGAGATTCTCTTCAGAGAGATCGAAGCGATCTATCGATCCGGCGAGCATAAAAAATTCTCGGAAGACATCCGGCATGTGACCTGAAAAAGGAAATTCTTTGGTATTGCCCTTTTTGTTCCAGGTTTAGCTAAATCCTTTAGCAAAATAAAGCGTCTCTATTTCCGTGATGAGGGAAACATCTGGCCTGATGGAGAAGTGCAGCGGCGGTTCCTATCCATCCGAGGCCCATGGTGGCGGTAGGGTCTTGGCTGGGATTGAGGGGAACCGTCGCTGCAAAAAGATTACACCTTCTGTCACGGAAATGGAGATGCATACTCAGCACAATCGCGTATTTACAGGGTGAAGACTTTTAATGTATATTATTATTACAAAGGGGTCGTGAGATGAAAAAGACATCGAGGCGGGATTTTCTGAATAATTCACTGGTTTTGATGGGAGCATCTTTCTTTCTTCCTTTTAGTTCGCCCTCCAAAAAAATGGAATCTTTTTCTATTAACAGACAGGATGAGAAGTCATATCCCTCCTATCTCCAGCTGGAGAAAAGCGGCGAGCTGTCGAAACGAGTAGAGGAATTGCGTTCTATCTATGAAAGCTGTCGTCTCTGCCCCAGAGATTGCCGAGTTAATAGGATAAAAGGCGAGACAGGCAAGTGCCAAGGCACTTCCAGAGTGAAAGTCTCCAGTGCCCAAGCCCATTTTGGCGAAGAGGCCCCTCTTGTGGGGCGCAGGGGATCAGGCACGATATTCTTTTCCAATTGCGGTCTGAGGTGCATCTATTGCCAGAATTATAAAATCAGCATCGAAGGTGAAGGGATTGAGATATCAGACCAGCGACTGGCAGAAACGATGATCAAGGTTCAGAACATAGGATGTCACAACGTCAACCTTGTCACTCCTACACATTATTTGCCCAATATCATCAGCGCTCTCCAGAAAGCAGTATCCTTGGGTCTCCGGATTCCTCTGGTCTATAACACCAGCGGCTATGAGAGGCTGGAAATCCTCCAGCTTCTGGACGGCATAGTGGATATCTATCTTCCTGACTGCAAGTATATGGATCCTGTTCAAGCCGCGAAATACTCCTCTGAAGCCTTCAATTATCCCTATTATGCGAAGATCGCCCTTAAGGAGATATTCCGTCAAGTGGGTGACTTGACTGTCAATGGCCAAGGAATCGCAGTGAAAGGCTTGATCTTAAGACATCTGATTCTTCCTAATAAGATTGCAGGGACGCAAAAGTTCTTGAAATTTGTCGCAGAAAATCTTTCCAAGACGACATATCTCAACCTTATGAGGCAGTACCGACCTGAGCACAAAGCATTCGAATATCCTGATATAGCCCGCCGGATTACGAGGAATGAGTATGAGGAGGCACTCAACTGGGCTAAGAATTACGGTCTCAACCGTCTGGATCGCTGATTCTGGACCAGAAATAGAAAGTTCTCCTCTAATTTTGAAGATGTGTGGTATAATACCCGAGAAGGAAGCGGAGCTTCTAACTCGTCTGCATGACCGATATGCGTATTGATTTAATCCGCGATTTTTCTTAAATTACACATGAACAGGGAGTTTAACTGAGAGGATCGGCAGAGTGAGAATAAGCAGGGTTTTTTACGTGTTTGCGCTTGTACTCTGTTTCTTGATTCCCGGTCTTCAAGCTGAGATTGAATACCCGTGGAAGAATGTGTATATAGGAGCGCTTGATGCCAGAGCGTGGAATGGTCTCGTTCTTTCCCCCAATGGAAGCAGTGTGTTCGCTTTTCGTGTCAAAATAGAAAAAGAGGGAGAAATCGTTGATGGCAGTGATATTATTTATCTCATCTCTGAGGTTGGACCGCATTCTCCTGATGGGCAGTATGCGCGGATAAAGCTTGACTTGAGCCTGCCTCTTAACAGGGGAGCTGAAACACCTGTCCTTATCAAGCCTCCTTCCGATTCACAAACCTTTGTCTTCGAGTGGTCCCGCCAGGAAGAAAAAACGGTTATCGGCCGGATAAGGGCTCCCGAAGGCATAATCCTCCATCTCACCCACTATTTTCCATGGGATTTTAGAGGGAGTTATCGCCTTCTCCCGGATAGACAGATAAAGGGCGATAGTTCTGGGCTGGATGAGTATAGCTATCTGTGCTGGACTGATCCCAAGGGAAGCCTCGCTGACAACACACAGCCAGAGAATCTGACTCTCTCTTTTGTTGTAGGAAAAGACCGAAGCGTGTACTTTGTTGCGGGAATCGGGGAGGATGAAGAAAGCATAAACGACCAGATCTACCGCTATAAAAGTAGAAGAACCATAGACTCTCTTCTGGAAGATGAAGAGAAAAGGTACAGGAGTAAATGCGTTCAAGTCGAAGGTCTCTATCAGGGAGCAGAAAGGGCGGTTGCGAATAATGTATTCTGGACAAGCCTCTACCAGCCGGGCTTTCACCGGATCTACGTGCCTTCAGGTCGAACTCGGATCCTGCCCACCCCTGAGGGAAACCCCGGCCACTGGACGATTTATGAATGGGTATCTTTTTTAAATGCTTTAGAGGCGGCTGTAGAGAGCTCAATGCATGCCAAAGAGATCATTAGAGCCGTTTTAGAGACACAGTACCCCAACGGGAACATCCCCCATTGGCGGAGCCGCTTCGGAGGGACCCCTGACCGCTCTCAACCACCGATAGGGTCTTATGTTGTTTTGAAATTGTTCCAGAAGTTGGGAGACCTTGAGCTTTTGAGATATGCCTATCCATATCTTATAAGGTGGCATTCTTACTGGAAGGAAGAGAGGGAGAACGGCCAGCCTCGCCGCGACGGAAATGGCGACGGTCTTCTTGAGTGGGGAACCGACCCGGAATACCTCCCCCAAATCGTTCCCTCCTGGGAAGAAAACATCGAGGGTAAAAAGCGGGCTATGTGGGAGTCAGGAGAGGATGATTTGCCTAACTGGGATGATGCACCTTTCAGCCAGGTGACAGGGACCTTAGCCCTGAACAGTGTCAGCTTGAACAGCCTTTATGCTCTTGACTCCTGGTGTCTTGCCCAGATTGCTGACATCCTTGATAAAAGAGACGATTATGAAAGCTACCTGTCTGAATACGAGAGTATAAAAAAGCTGGTCAACTCTTACCTCTGGGACGAAAAAGAGGGATTCTACTTTGACCGTCACTGGGATGGAAGATTATCCTCTAAAAAGGCTGCATCAAATTTTTTTCCTTTGCTTGCCGGTATTCCTGATCGAACAAGAGCCTTGAGGATGATCAGACATCTCCTTAACCCCAAAGAGTTCTGGGGAGACTTTGTCATTCCCACGATCTCTCGCGATAACCCTGCATTCAACAGGGACCATTTCTCCTGGAGGGGAGCGATATGGCCGCCAACCAATTACTTTGTCTACCAGGGCTTGAAAGCTTATCGTTTTGATGCGGTGGCTTCAGAGTTCGCCAGAAGAAGCTTCGAGCTGTTCTACCGCACCTGGGAGAATTATCAACTCTGTCCAGAGTGTTTTGATGCCCGGACTGGCGCGGCCGGCGGGCAAAGGTTCCAGAGCTGGGGACCTCTGTTCACGCTGATCGCCCTGGAAGAATACCTGGATTTCACGCCGTGGGAAGGTTTCAGGTTTGGGATGATCAATCCTGAGGTAAAGGGCAGGCTTTCCAATGTGTATATCCAGGGACGTCATTATGAGGTCGAGGTATCCCATTCTGAAATCAAGCTCAGGGAAGAAGGACGAGAGATTATAAGGACCAACGGAAGCGCTGTCTTCCGCCATTTTCTGTATTCCGAGAACGAGATCTCGTTTGAAATCAGGACGATTGAAAAAAGAGAGGTCAGGATCCTATTCCTGGCTGAAGGAAAACATCAGGTATTGGTGGATGACGAGATGGTTGGCCTTCCCAAGGGGAAGTTGTGCAAGGTGAAAGTCCCGGAAGGGGAGCACAGGGTTCTCATTCAGCTTCTGGAGAGGATTGATTAGACAAAGCCTTATCTATTCCTTCCATTCTTTTTTTTCCAGGTAGGCTTCTTTCAGCGTATCCCCTCTCACTCCCTGTCTCAGAGCCTCCAGAGCTAAGACGTCATCTAGCGGGATGTTACCTAAATTGACATTTATCCCGAGCCGGAGGATCAAAGCCTGTTGTTGATTTTTCATCGGGGCTTCCCATATTAGACTATCTGTTTCTTCCACTCCGGCGATGATATTATCGATCTCCTCCTCTCTGACTTTACCTTCCATATCGAAGATTCCCACTCCCTTGCCGGCTTCCCGGGCTTCGATAATGACTTTGAAGGCTCCGTTTTCCAGGTCTTCTTTGATCAATTGATGAGTGAGAGAGATGGGCAGGGCCTCTTTAGGGTCTTTTTTCCCGACTTCGGTTATGACCTTAAAACCCATGTCCAGGGATTTTTTTATGGCTTCCCGTCTCGTTTGTCTGTCAATTTCAATCGTCCCATCCGAGACTTCAATGGTGGAAAAACCTAGCTCTTTGGCTCTGTGAAGATACTTGTCCAGAACACGCTGCCACACTGCGACTTCCAGAAAGGTCCCACCGGGCATGACATCGATATTGCAAGAAGTGATGGCTTCATTCTTTATCTTTATCAGATCTTTATCGTAGAAGGCGGAAGTCCCGAATGTCAGCTTGATGACGTCTATGTAATCACCAGCAAAGCGAATCAAGTCCTGAAGACGGCGAAGCCCCATTCCTTTATCAATAAGCATGGTTATGCCCTTATCCCGGGGTTTCATCGTTCTTCCCTCAAGCGGCATCCGGATAACGCCTTCCCATGCTTTATCCATTTCTATTCTCCTTGTTTAGTCTAAAAGTTCTCCCCAGCATTCATAAGGATTGGAGAGGACTGAGGCTGTCTGAATAACTGATTCGTGTTGAATGATCTGGCTTGCTGTTAAGTGCCGGGCAGCAGCCAGATCTTTCTCATCAAACCCCAGGACAGGGATTTTATCGTAAAGGAGGACAGTCTCCGAGAGTTTCTGAGTGATGTTATCGAATATGGCTTTAGCGGCCTTTTTTTTATCCATCATCGGAGTCAAATGAAAGCCTTCCCGGCTTTCTTCGATTCGGGGGAATAGTATGGTGACCGCACTTGGCATCTTGAGCATTTCGAAATCGGTCTTATAGGAGGAAAAGTCGAGGGCGATTTTATGCTGCCATTCGTCATCAGTTTCCTGAGTGTCAATGTTGCGTAAAAACCGGGGAAAATGGTGTATCAGTGTTCCCAGCCTTATGTTGTCGACAAGCGAGCCCATGAACCATGTGATCGAGTCCTTATCCATCCGGAAATGTACTGTCTCAGTGGAAAAAAGCTTCAATCGCTTTTCCAGTCCGCTCAGAAGGAAGACGGTCTTTCCGCTTCCCGCTCCGCCTGTGATCACGTACAGATGGTTTTTATCTTGATGATAGAGCGCGCAGGCATGGAGGTTATAGATCCTGTGCTTTTTTTCCAAAAGATAGAGCGTGAATCTATAGAGCAGGCCCTGGTTTCCCCAGAGGCTGAATCTCAAATCCGAAGCTTCTTTGGTAAGTCTGGCAAGGGGACCCTGGAATCGGACTCTATCCTCCGAGAATGCCAATGAAGGTGTGTTTGAAGATTCTTCGATGGAAATATATCCGTCCAGGCCTGAAGAGAAAGGGATCTGTTCGACTGTTCGGAAGTCAGTCAGCAAGGATTTGACTTCGACCATCAGCGGAAAGTAGGGCAGAAGTTCCTTGCTGTTGGCTTCGATGCCGATTCTGGCAGCGAGTATTTTGACGCCGGTCCTGTGCACTGTTTCTTTCTCTTTCTTATGAGTGGTATATGATACACGATTCATCCCGACTCCACAATGCTTGGCCGGATCAAGCCTCTGTTTTCTGATTACTGAGAGGAACATCAGAAGGGGATAAAGAGGTCAGGCTGCCTTATTAATATAAAATTGCCCGTCCCCCTTATATGATGTTTTACTTCTTGACCTGCTCTTTGAATTTGTAGGCTGCGTTTTTGCCGTTTATTGCAGCCTGGAGTGCGGGATCAAAGGCAAGAGCGGTGTTGAAGTTATCGATTGCGCGCTGAAAATCCCGTTCATTATTGTTTTTAAGAAATGCCACGAGATACAGAGAACCCATGTTGCTCCAGGGGAGGGCAAAATTTCCGTCGAGTTCGATGGCCTTCTTGTAGTTTGTAAGGGCTGACTGGAAATCGCCGCTCTTCTGAAAGGCCACTCCGAGATAGTTGTAATATTCAGGATTCTGATTGTCCTTTTTAATACATTTCTGCAGCAGGTCTATGGCTTCTTCTTTCTTATTAGCCACGACCAGCATGATGCCCAGCTTGGACATGATGCCCAGGTTGTTCGGGTTGTTCTTCAGCCCTTTTCTGAGCGTATCCACCGTGGGATCGATCTGATCCATTGCGTAGTAAATGCTGGCCAGATGTTTATAAGCCAGGACAAAATCCGGCCGGGACTCTATGACTTGAGTAAGGTCATGGATTGCTTCCTCTGTCTTCCCGTTCTTGTACTTGTTGACCGCATCATACATTTTATTCTGGACGGGTTTGAGCATCTTGAGGTCGTTATTTTTGGTGAACGCTTTTTTCCTGGGGGTGGATTCAGACGTTAAATAACCGAGGCTTTTCAGTTTGTTCATCTCGTAGACATCGATCTTTTCAAACCTCTTCGCGATTTCCTTCCCCCTCAGGTTTCGGACAAGCTTGTCGAGTTGGTTTTCAAATCCTTTGACATTTGAGCTGTTGGCAAGATTTTTGTCCTCGCTGAGGTCCAGTTTCATGTTGTAAATCTCTGGCAGAGGCTGGTTGATGAATTTGATGTCATCCCTGATAAAGCCGGTCAGCGGAGCCCAGCCCCTGTTCAGGAACGGGGTGAGTGATTCAAAGTAGATCTCTTTTTTGACTCTCTTTTTACCATGAGCTATCGAGACCAGGGATTCGCCCTGGATATGGGCAGGAATACTCTCGTTGATCAAGTCACAGACAGTCGGGAAAATATCGAGGTGGCAGACATTTTCCGCAACTCTCTTAGGGCTCTCTCCAGGGATCCAGATGATCAAGGGGACATGGATCGTGTTGTTGTAAGCGAAGTAAGAGTGAGTCCGTTCACCCTTCTCTCCCAGGGCTTCACCGTGGTCAGAAGTCAGGATGATAATGGTGTTTTTCATCGAATCATTCTTCTCGAGGAAATCAAAAAGAATGCCAAGCTGGGAGTCGACATAGGCCACTTCGCCTGAATAAAGATCATCACTGTATATCATGTCATACGGAGAGGGGGGGGAATACGGCTCGTGAGGATCGAAGACGTGAATCCAGGCAAACCATTTCTGCTTCTGTCCGGAGATCCATTCCATGGCAGGCTTAATCACTTCCTCAGCGGGTCTTTCGATGAAATAGAAGTCAAGGATGCTCTGGGTTCCATAGTTATCATCGTAGACATCAAATCCCTGGTTCAGGCCGAATCGGGAGTCAAGAGGGAAGGAGGCAATGAAGGCTCCGGTCGAGTATTCTTTTTCTTTGAGAAATTCAGCCAGGGTCAAGAATCCATCTGCTAATACGAAACCTGGATTATCGCTGATTCCATGATAGACCGGTGTGACGCCGGTCAGGATATTGGTATGGGAGGGAAGAGTGACCGGATTGTGGGCAAAGGCCCAGTCGAACACCCAGGACTGGGAGGCAAGCTCATTCATATGGTGTGTGTTGACGTGCTTATCTGAGTATGCTCCAACTCTGTCATACCTGAGAGTGTCGATGGTGATCAAAAGGATGTTTGGCTCCTTAAGACTGGCAGAGGCTGGATAGACAGAGCTGATGATTATTAAGACAGCAATCGATATTTTAAAAAATCTCATTCCAATTTTCCTGCTCAGAGCACAGGTCAAGAAATTTAAAACTGAACTTTCTATTATATATTTTGGACGCCTGAGAAGCAAAAATCTTCCGTTTTCTCCCGTGAGAAAGGGTGTCCCTCTGAGGAACGTCCCCATATTCTTGAATTCTTATTTCCGAGCAGTATGGATGGCTGAGACTCCCAGGAATAGGGGATGGTGATCGACTTTTTTAAACCCTGATTCAAGCAGCAAAGAAGCCAGTTCTTTTGCGGAATAGAAGCGGGGAATCGTGTAGGAGAGGTAGGCGTAGCCGGCCTTTGAACCAGAAATGAAGTATCCTAGAGGTTTCACAGCCAATTTTATGTAAAGGTGGAAGAGTTTTTTGATTGTTTTTACTGAAGGCTGGCTTGTTTCGAGGTTGATGAAACAGCCTCCGGGCTTAAGCACGCGCCTGAATTCTTTAAAATGAGCCATCAGAATTTCTCTGTTGATGTTGATGTTCCGAGTGGCAAAGGATATGGTCACGAGGTCGAA
>Ga0224501_10001085_pt1 | contig 20855 bp, 23 predicted proteins | sample SF_Oct11_sed_USG_4_FD_169105 | JGI IMG/M metagenome (GOLD analysis project Ga0224501, IMG submission 169105) | Sediment microbial communities from San Francisco Bay, California, United States - SF_Oct11_sed_USGS_8_1 | ecosystem: Environmental > Aquatic > Marine > Sediment | place: USA...
CCAGAAACTATGGAAGCTTCAAATAGAAGTACTTTGCCCTCATCTCCTTTGATATCATTCCAACACCGCACCATCTCCCAAGAGTTTCAAAAATAACGGCTTTATCTGCGTCCCTAAGGTTAACCTCTGGTTTTTCTCCGTCTCTTTCTTCTAAAACTTTAGAAATGAAGGTTCCAACTTCCCTAGCAACTTCCTGTGAGGAAAAAGCTCCCTTAAGACCACGTCGTTCAACTATAACGCTGAAGGACTCGCCCTTCTGGATTTTCTCGAGGAGAAGTCTCACAACTTCGCAAAATTCCTCAACAACCCTCTCATGAGAGAAAATGAAGGATTTTTCGATGGGAACAACCCTAGATAGGGTGAAGATGTTTCCTTTCTCAAGTTCCTGCAGAAAAGCCTCAAGGTTTTCAACTCTACCTCTAACAACATCCTTAAAGCCTGTCTGGTAGAAGTCTCCAAGCTCTCTCAACTGTTCTAGCAGTTCTCTTTCTCCGTAACGATGCGAAGTCAAAACCACTTCCATATCATATAGAAAGGGATGCTTCCGAGAATAAAGTTTGCTAGGAAATTTTTGAGACAAACTTGTTTCTCTTAATAAAAAATCTCAATTTCTGCTGCAAATCCACCTTTACACCGATTCTACGAGAAGAACAAATTTCAAAGCTTTCCTTTTCTCCCTCAACCACCATTAACAGACTATTCCTTTCTGTAACGTCAATTCCATTCAACTCCTTTGTTATAGCTAAGGCTTTCGTCAACTTTCCGGGACCACTGGTTAAATCCACTATGTTTTTTACGTTCCTATTCCTTCGCATGGTTTCTATTCCTTGAAGGGGGTCTATAGCCCTTATCAAAACGGCTCCAACATCTCCTTTTAGGTGAGCAACTATGTTTAGAAGCCAGTTTCCGTGAACCATGTAAATGAAAGTTTTTCCAACATCCATAAACATTAACTCGTTAAACATTTTCCTTCCTCTATACGCTCTGGAAGCTGGGTCGTTTTCTCCATAATACGCCTCGGTTTCAACAACTTTTCCAGACAAAACTTCAGAATTCAACCTCCTCAACAAGACTTTTCCAAGCAAATCCCTCGCAACTAGCGCCGAGTCCCTCTCGTAAAACTCCTTTGAAAGCATTTTCACTCTTTCACACTCTCTCTTTCAAATCTGAAATAATGTCTGTGATAAGTAAAAGTTTTTAATTTTATGAATTGACTTTTAAATCTCTTGGGAGCATAGAATAATTTGGTGGTCCTATTTGATTGACTCTTACGATTTTGGCGTGATAGTCATAAATGGTAAAAGGTACACGAGTGATGTCATTGTTTTTCCGGAACGAGTTATTGACGGCTGGTGGAGGAGAGAGGGACATAGGCTTTGCGTTGAAGATTTAAAAGAAATCTTTAAGCGTGAACCGAAGCCAGAAGTGCTTGTCGTTGGCACAGGCTATTATGGACTTGTGAAAGTTTCACCTGAAGTTGAAAATGCTCTAAAATCTCATGGAATCGAGTTGGTGGCTCAGCCGACAAGGGAAGCATGTCAAACGTTCAACGAACTTTTAAAGTCTAACAGGCGAGTTGCTGGAACCTTTCACCTTACATGTTAGAGTTGCCAAGGGCAGAACAAAATCTTAAGTGGATTAGACGTTTATAATCTGAGCAATTAGGTGATTATTAAATGTGTGCTCAATTGTTAAGAGAAATCGAAGAAGAAGTCACAAATCTTCTGAGCGATTTAATCCGTATAAACACAACCAACCCGCCGGGAAACGAAACAGAAGCAGCAAAGTACTTGGCTGAAACTTTAGAAAAAGAGGGGTTCAAATGCGAACTTTTTGAGTCTACACTTGAAAGGGGTAGCGTAATCACACGCCTTAAGGGAACTGGTGAGAAACCAAGCATGCTTTTGTTGTCTCATTTGGATGTTGTTGCTGCAAATCCGCAGGAATGGAGTGTAGACCCCTTTGCAGGTTTAGTCAAAGACGGTTTCATTTGGGGACGGGGAGCACTAGACATGAAATCGATGACAGCCATAGAAGTCATGGTTATAAAGCTTCTGAAAAGAAACAACGTGAAGCCAAAAGGCGACATAATACTGGCTGCAACAGCCGACGAAGAAAAAGGTGGAGAAGCAGGAGCAGGCTGGCTTGTACGCAACCATCCAGAGAAAATCCGGGCAGACCGCGTGATAAATGAGGGCGGAGGCTTAGCAATCCCAATCAACGGAAAAAACATCTACACGATTCAAACGGCAGAGAAGGGAATCCTATGGCTCAAAGTTAAAGCGAAAGGCAGACCAGGACATGGCCCAGTGCCAGGTGCAGCGGACAACGCCATACTGCGCATGAACAAAGTTGTTGAAAAACTCGGAAACCACCGTTCAAAAATCTCTCTTGCACCAACTGTAAAGCAGTTCCTAAGCGAAATCGCTAAGGAAAACAAAGCTGCACAACAAGCTTTGTCCCTTTTGCTTCAAAACCCAGAGTTGGCAGATCAAATTCTAGACCAGGTTGCTCAGAAAGACAAAGCCATGGCTGAAGAGATACGTGCAATGCTCCGAATGACAATTGCACCAACAATAATTCACGGAGGTGTAAAAGAAAACATAATTCCTTCAGAATGCGAATCCGTTTTCGACTGCAGAATCTTGCCTGGACAAAACCCAACCGACGCCTTAAACGAAATAAAAAGCTTGCTAAAGGATGTTGACTTAGAAAAACTAGGGTTCGAAATAATTCAAGCCAACGAACCATCCGAATCTTCGATGGACACACCCCTTTACGAGCAGATTATAAACGTTTTGAAAGAGTTTGAACCAAACTGTTCTGTGGCACCAATCCTGCTTACTGGCGGAACCGACTCCCGTTTCTTCAGAAAAACAGGCTGTATATGCTACGGCTTTCAGCCAATGCGTGCAGACCTACCCTATGACGAAATTTTGAAGATGATCCACGGCATAGACGAGCGAATCTCCATGGAAAACCTAGTATTCGGAACAAGCGTCCTCTACAATGTCGTTGAAAGGTTCATGACTTAAAGCATCATTTGTAGTGGAGTCATAAATATATGTTTGAATGGTTTTATTATGCTCCTCTAAAGGAGGCTTTAATATGCCAGCAATAGAAGTTGGTAGAATCTGCGTGAAACTATCCGGTCGAGAGGCTGGAAGGAAATGTGTAATAGTTGACATAATAGACAAAAGCTTCGTGTTAATAACTGGTCCAAAAAATATGACAGGCATAAAAAGGCGAAGAGCAAACATAAACCACATTGAACCTCTTCAAGACAAAGTTAAGATTAAGCGGGGTGCATCTGACGAAGAGGTCGTAGAAGCGCTTAAGTCTTCAGGCAAGCTAGAAGAAATCACTCAAATGGTTAAGCCAGCTTTGGCTTCAGTTTAAACTCTTATACTTCTAAACGCTTTTTCTACACTGTAGGAGTGTAGTATTCAACATGCCTAGAACAGTTGCTCCATGGGAAATTGAACGTAAATTATTGGTGAAAGCCGAGGATAAAACGAATCCCCGCTACGGTCATAAACCAGAAGAAAGACCAGCTGAAGATTACATAAAATACGGCGTTATCAACCTGGACAAGCCAGCCGGCCCCACAAGCCACGAAGTAGCTGCTTGGGTTAAACGCATCCTAAAACTTCAGCGTGTGGGTCACGGCGGGACTCTAGAGGCTTAAACCGCCAGAGAAATCCCCACGTGACCGGTGTCCTACCAATCACCCTAGAAGAGGCTAGGAAAATTGTTCAAGCTCTGCTTTTAAGCGGAAAGGAATACGTTTGCCTAATGAAACTTCACGGAGAAGCAACAGAAGAACAAGTGAAAAGAGTCCTAAAAGAGTTTGAAAACACAATTTATCAGAGACCGCCCTTAAGAGCTTCAGTTAAACGTCGACTGCGCACAAGAAAAATCTACTACATAGACTTTCTTGAAATGGAAGGACGAAACATGCTTTTCCGGGTTGGATGTGAAGCGGGAACATACATCCGCAAGCTGTGCTTCGACATTGGCGAGGTCTTAGGATGCGGGGCTCACATGCAAGAACTACGCAGAACAAGAGCTGGACCTTTCGTTGAAAACGGAGACATCGTAACGCTGCATGATGTGACTTACTGGTTTATGGAATGGCAACAGCAAAAAGACGATAAAATCTTAAGAAAATTCATACAACCCATGGAGAAGGCTTTGGCTCTCGTTCCAAAAATTTACGTTCGAGATTCCGCTGTAGATGCCATTTGCCATGGGGCAAACTTGACTGCACCGGGTGTTTTATCCCTTGAAACCGGAATTAGCACTGGGTCGATGGTTGCGGTTTTCACTCTAAAAGGGGAAGCTGTGGCTCTGGCTAAGGCTGTAGCCTCCACAGAAGAGATTTTGAACATGGAGCATGGTGTTGTCGCCGAGACTGAGAGAGTTCTAATGCCTCGGGGCACATATCCCAAATGTTGGAAAAGTGGCGAAACATAAAATGCGTAAAAAAGACGGAAGCCAAAACCATTATTTTGTGGCACATCCAAAATCCAAAATAAAGCTTGGAATAATACATACACATCTTCGTGGAAGACCTTTCGAATTCTTGACGGCTTCGGGCGTTTTTTCTAAAAGGCGTGTTGACTTGGGCACAAGGCTTCTAATAGAGTCTATGGTTCTTCCTGAAAAAGGATATATTTTAGATGTGGGATGCGGTTATGGTGCAGTTGGAATTGCAGCCGCCGTTTTTAATCCTAATTTACGCATAATCATGGTTGACGTGAACGAACGAGCTGTCTGGCTTGTAAAACAAAACATCGAAATCAACAATGTCAGCAATGCAGAAGTTAGACGCGGTCACCTATACGAGCCAGTTAAAGACTTAACATTCAGCTGTGTTCTTTCGAATCCTCCGGTAAGCGCTGGAATGGAAACAGTCAAGGCAATAGTTACCGAAGCGCCAAAACACATGACAGATAAAGCCCTCTTCCAAATAGTTGTAAGGTCAAAAATCGGAGGAAAAAGACTGCGCACGTTTTTAGAATCAGCTTTCGGAAACGCTGAAATCCTCGCGAGAAAGAGCGGATATCGCGTTTTTATTTCAGAAAAACAATAAAGCTTGCTATTGGCATTTGATTATGACGATGCCGGGGTCTCCTAGCCAGGTAGGGAGCAGGCCTGGAGACGCTTAAAAGACTAAAGTGCCTAACAGCCTGTGGCCTCTCGGGGCCGCGTGGGTTCAAATCCCACCCCCGGCGCCAAACTTTATATGCACAGGTTTAATTTTCGGTATCTTGGTAACCATTGGAGAGCAGACAGAGAGTAATCCACATGCACCTGGAAAGACACGTGAAAGATTTAGAAAGGCATTTCAAGGACGCATCGGACTTCTTAGTTAAATGCCAAATTGTCGAGCCGTATGTTCAGAAAGGCATTTTACAGGGCTCTGTATGCCCTTGGGAAATCGGCGTAGCTGATACGTCGGGTTTCACTATCCTCGAAGATTTCCACGACACGTTAGAAGCTATGTGGGTTTGGTGCTATTACACTGGGGTTTCAAAGAAGCACACTTATAAGCCGAATATTGACATGGGATGGAATTATGTTACAACTAACTTTGAACGCCATATACCGCCCACCAAGGAAAACGAGGGATTGTATAACTGTTCGCATGTAATTCTTTGTGGTTCTCTTTATGAGGAAATCTTCTTAGATAATAGCTATCACAAGTGGATAGAAGATGCTGGAAATAGACTTGCACGTTATCTCCTGAATTTTGGGTCATTACGAAAAGATTACTCAGATTTTTGGATGGAATCATGCTTCGCTTGGTGGATGGCATCGTGCTTAGGTTCTGCGGCACAATTTCTGGGGAATAATGAATGGTTAGAAGCAGCCAGAACTTTTGTTAGACGTACTATTATTGAAAAAAAGAAACCTTTCAGTAATGTTGAGAAAGAACCTCGTCATAAGGGTCCAGGAGACCATGAATGCTTCTCATGCAATGCTAACAAGGTATTAGCGCTTTTGTCTTGTTACCCTTCAGACAAAGTTATTGAGGAAATGATTGTGGATAAATTCTTGCCTTTAGCACCAAAGAAATTTGTTAAACGCCACGTGGATGAGAATCCATGGAACGCTAACGTAGCTATGGCTCTTGGAAAAAGTTACTTACTTACTGGTGAAGATGGGTTTCTTCAACGATATTTTCCGATAATGGATGAGCTAAAAAAGAGAGATGTTCAGAGTTCATCTGCTCTTCCTCGCTCTGGAAAGTTCCCGGTGAGAGAATCATGGGTCACTTTCTTCTATGCATATGCATACTCTTCAGTCATTTTATAAACGCAGTCGATAGAAATTCAAAGATGTTTACAATTCCCTATAATCCCGAAGATTTAAACCGAGTTTTAAACCTAACCCTGGCGCCAAAAAACGTGGAATATAAACGTATATGTGAACCTAACCCCCGGCGCTTCAACTAGTGTCGGACTGTCTTGCTCGCTTTTTGTAATCCAGAGCTAGCTGTTGCCGAGGGTCTATCTATACTTCTTTCTTTGTCTTCTGAACCTTGGAAACAAGAATCCGACTTTATCTGCATAATTTTCCCATTCTTCGCCGAATTTATTTTTTAACAACCCCTCCTCAATTCTTGCCCTGTAGACCACGCTGGGAATCATGATACAAGAGTGAACACTATGCCCATAACACTTCTAAACATAAGGTCTATGCCCAAAATCATTATGATGAAGCTCAAGTATAGTGGATGCCTGCAAAATCTGTATGGACCCTTTGTAATTAGAAAATCCAACTTTGGCTCAGTTTCTCCAAAGAAACCACTTCTCAAGTAGAGGAGAACATAGACGAAAATCAGAGACCCGCAAATAAGAAGGGCTACGCCAATATCCTTTGAAACCGATACTTCAATCGGGTCTAAGAAACAAATAATCAAGTTAGCCGCGAAGGACAGAACCATGAACAAAGAGGGCGAATCTACGTTTGATTGGGTCATCTTTCAACCTTCTTCTTCCTTTTGTCCTTTGTTCGCGGCTCCTTAACGAAGACTAGCAGAAGCGCTAAGGCTAGTAGTCCCATTATTCCACTTACGAAAAAAGGAAATCCCATACCCTTAACCATTAAGCCTCCAAGCCATTCAATCCTGAATTCTTCAAACTGCAATTCATAAAAAAGCCATGGTCCCAGAAGCGCCCCAGCAACCATGCCCGCATTGAAGAAGGCAGCAAATCTCCCGAATAATTTACCTCTGATCTTCGCAGGAACCAAATCCGCTCTTAAAGCTTGACCGGCGGGCATACTTACGTTAATGCCTAAGGATCGAAACGCCATAACTCCAGTCGCTTGCCAAAGATTAGCTGTGAAGGGCAAAACTAAGGAAGCAAGTCGAGAAGATAGACTTCCGATAGCTATAACCGGCTTTCTTCCCCATGTATCAGCTAGTTTTCCGGCAAAAAAGTTGCATAATATTCCTGCAAATCCAGAAACAGACAAAATCATTCCGATCTGAAATGGAATGGCTCCGAACATCTCGCCTAGAAACAGAACGCCAACTGGCGCAATAAAGCCCACAGCAAAACCATTGGTCAACGTGTAAATGTACAAGACCCTAACGGATCGCAGAATCCAACCAGTGAGTTTGAGGTCGTCTTCTTTTGTCATTTTCTTTTTTCTTCTGATCGAACTAAATCCCCTTGTTTCACGAACTTTCCAAGCCACCAAACCGATAGCAATAACAGATAGTGCGGAATCCACAAAATAAGGAATCCGATAGCTATCTTCCAGAGCCAATCCCAAACTGGTCTCCGACAAAAACTGGATGGTTCCGCCAAAGATGGGTCCTAAAAACCATCCTACCATAGTAGCAGTCAAAAAGAACCCTAAAGCCTCACCTCTGCGGCTCCCGGGAACCTGATCAATCAAGGAAGCCTCTGCAGCCGGACGCACCGCCGCTGTAGCTACTCCATTTAAAGCCCTTACGATCAACAAAGACTGCCAATTCTGAATCAAACCCGTCAGAGTGCCTAGGAAAACATCTGCAAGCAATCCAGCTTGGATCAACTTTTTCCTGCCGATGCGATCAGAGAGACTTCCAAACGTGGAAGAGAGAAGCGCACTTGTAACCAAAAAGGCAGCTACGAACGATCCTATAAACCATATTTCAGCTCCCAAGGAAGTTGCGTAGTATGGAAAATATGAAGCAGGCAGAGTGCCCGCTATGTTCTCAACTAACGATGTCAAAGACAATATTATGACACTAGCAGAATAAACTTCTGAACGCCGCATCAAACCTCCCTTACCTTCCTTTATTTCAATAGTGTTGTTAACTCGATTAATCGTTTTATTTCTATGTCCGCATCTGTTTTTATCTCTCTTCTTTTGATGAATGCAGTTTTCATTTCTACGCTTTTGGCCCCTTGAATGTCTGCGGTTGGGTCGTCTCCGACATGTAGGCAATGATTCGCGTTCGTTCCCAACTTTTTTAATGTAGCGACGAAAATTGATGGGTGAGGTTTCGTATAGCCATGTTCATAAGACAATGTTATGACATCAAAAAACTTCTCAAATTCCCTTCTTAGATTTTCTGAAATGCGCCAATGGGTATTAGATATTAACCCAAGCTTGTAATCCTTTTTCTGTAACGTTAGAAGCGTCCTTTTTGCGTCTGGAAACCATTTAGCTCTTCTTGTTGCCAGTCCATAGTCCACAGCTTCCTTTACAATTCTAACAACAGTTTTTGGTTCACAACCACATGTTGTTAAGCCACTCATTACTATGTCATCCAGCGATGATTCACGCAAAGTTTCTTTCAGCCTTTTTCGATAAAGCTTATCTGCTATGAAATATTGTTTCAGAAATTCCTTGTCATTTACATCTAATCCTTGTCTCTTCAATGCTTTCAATATCGGATAAACTATGTCTTCCTTTTCCCCAACTGGATAACGCAAAGTGTAGAAATCATCAAACGTAACTGCTTCAACCTTAAGAATCATCCGTAATACCGTCCCACAGCTCATTTGTCTTTCGTATGTAACCACGTCTAATAAAACTAATCAAAGGCTCACCTGCATGGGTTGAACGTGTGTTTTACGCTAACCATTGGTGCCCATTACAAAACGAATAAAGTTTATTTGGAACTATTACCTTGATTGAATTCTGGCGTCTTGGCTTAGGCAGCCCTGGTAGTATAGTCCGGTCTAGTATAGGCGGCTGTCGCCCGCCCGACCCGGGTTCAAATCCCGGCCAGGGCGCCATTTTCCAGAAAGGCATATGAGAGAGTTCCAATTATCTTTTGAGTGATAGGGTTGAGGTTTTCCCATAGGCATGTGGATAAAGGTTCTCCGAACATGTGGTTACGTGACTTTCTGAAGGGGTCTGGTTTTGCGTCTGACATAAATTATGATGAAAGTCTTATTGTTGCTAGGGCTTCGAAGAGTGGCTTGTGCATATTGTGCAAGGGTTCAAGATTTTTATGTGGCAAAACCCGGTGTCCAATAATTGTTAAGGTTAACTATTTTCTGAAGAGTGTTCCATTAATGCAGAGCGAAGATATTGCTGGGGCTTTACCTCCAAGCGTTTTTGTCGGCAGAATTGGCTATCCGTATGTTTATGCTGGACCATTGGTGCCTCCGGTTCAGGAAGACACAAGCATATACGATTTGCCAGAGTTTTGGTTTGGAAAATCCATAGACGAGATTGTTGGTTTTCGTTCAATGCTTGTTCGCGGCAAATATCGCGTGCATGTGCAAAAATTTGAGGAAGCTGGAAAAATAATTGAAAAAACCCGTGAATTGGCCTTGGCTGTCAAGCCTGTAGATGTTGAGTTAATGCTTAAGAAGAAGCCTCGGGGTTTCATAATCTTGGACGGTGAGGTTCAACCGTTTGGACCTTCAGCTCCAATTCGGGATATGCTTGTGGGAGATGTCCGCTGGGACCACCAAATAGAGAAAGCGTACGGAGACACCGATTTGAAAGCCGCCGAAGCCGTTCTAGAGCTTTACAGTAAAGATGTACTGGTTACAAAAATTCAAAGAGCCTTCAGCGCTGGCGCCTTTGGCTTAAAGAAGAATAGGCGGCTTGTTCCAACTCGATGGAGCATAACAGCCGTAGACAGCATAGTCTCAAAAGAGCTGATCGAAAAAGTTAAGACTTTTCCGGAGATAAGTGAATATCGCGTTTACGAGTCTCGCTACTTAGATAACATTTTTGAAGTTCTGATGATTCCAGGGGCATGGAGTTACGAGATCATAGAAGCATGGTATCCCGGCACTGTCTGGAATCCCCATGGCAGAAACGTTTTCGTGTATTCAGGCTGGGAAGGCTACGATGGAAGAACAACCTACGCGGAAATAGGCGGATGCTACTATGCCGCACGCCTAGCAGTTTGTGAACAACTCGTAAAAGAAAGACGACAAGCCGCAGCGATTGTTCTAAGAGAGGCTCATCCCGGTTACATCATGCCTGTTGGCGTCTGGCAAGTGAGAGAAAACGTGAGAAATGCAATGCGTCAACAACCACTTAAATTTAACACTTTAAAAGAAGCACTTCAAAGAATCGCTAGGCAGTTCGATATTCCACTCCAACGCTGGATAAGGAAAAGCGAACTCGTACAAAACGCTTTATTTCAGAAGCGGATCACAGACTTTCTGTTTGGAAAGAAGTTTTAACCAGCGATAACGTTATTTTCTCACCACGAACATTATGATGTGGGAATAACTAAATGTCACATTTCACTCGGAAACAGCGGTTAATAATAGCTCTTGGAGGCTTCTTATTCTTTGTCGGCTTTATGGTTTTAGCCATGGTTATTCTTGCTGCTATGGACATCATTGACATCGCAAATCTATTGCAATTTGGTTTTTTGAAGGAAATCTTGATAGTTATCGGTGTTTTGGATGTTGTTGCTGGAATTTTGCTACTTCGTTTTACCTCCTACTAGTCGCTTCCCATCAAAAGAAGACCAGCAACAACGTTGACGACTCCTAGGAAAATGGAGAGCACGATAAAGAAGGCTTTGGCTTCTGGGGAATCAGCCGTTAAAACGGTATTTGTTATAACCAGATAAATTGAGGTGATTAGTAGGGATGAGCCGACTATTGCAGGTAATGGACCGAATTTTCTACTGATTCTGCGGGAAAGTTCAAGAACTCCAAATCTTTCTTCCTCTAAGGCTTTTCGCTGAGTTTTTATGGTGGCTTCTTCTGGGCGAACTGTAGGTCTGAACGGTGCGAAAATCCTTATTTCACGTTTCTTTTTCTTCTTTTTCTTTTTCACAGTTCTCCAGCGCCTTATACTATGTTGTTCTCATTCTAGTTTGAAACGTTTATTAACTTAACTGTGGCGTTCCTTTTACGACTGTGCACATGGAACTTTCATAGCACATTTAAATTAACTTGTTATTTGTTCTGACTGAAACCATTAAACGGTGGAAAACGTGCCTCTGGAAGTTACGCGATTTATCCTTCCATTTTGCGGTCAAAAGCTTCAGAATATTTTGGAAATTGCCCCAGCCGCCTATAAACAAATTAATTATATACCACCAAAACTATAACTTTCAACTATGCCAAACAAATACACCAAACTCCTACTGCCCTACGCCACTCTCTCCGAAAATCGTAGAGAGCCTTTCACAAAGGAAATGGAGAGATCTGCCATTTTTTGTTTTGCTGAGCTGGAGAGAACGAAGGGCGGGGGTTTAATTATAAAGCAACCAACGGAAAAACTAGCTTTTATAGCTGAAGTTTGTTATCCATTCTGGCTTATCCCTTGGGGTGAATTAAGTCTTCTTTTTGACGGGTTAAGCACAACAGCCTACACTTTAACCTACAAAGTTATTCCGAACGTGAAGGCTTTCATGGAAAATGCGGAAAGAAGTTTAACGACACGGGAAGCTTATATGGCTTTTCTATCCGATAACGTTAACTATTTTCAGATATCTAACAATGAAAAGGAAATGGTAATACCTAGCCTTATCACGGACCCAAATCTTCTTGAGAATTTTACCTTATACTTTTCTGAAGCTACACAAGTTAAGGCTCCCTCATCTGACATGGTAGTGTTGTCGCCAACAATAGATGAATTAACCGTCTCATCCATAAAACAAGAACTTGAGAACTTAAAGTCCAAGTTTGAGGAAGAGGTTAACATTCTTTACAGAAGCATGAAACTTCTCAACACAACGACAGGCAATTTCATTAAAACAATTCGCAGCGAGATAAAAGCGGTTAACGAAGAATTTAAGGAGGAAATTAAGAAATGTGAAAGCACCACAATGCAGAAGGTTGACCAGATACGCAAGGAATACGATAAGCAATTAACAAAGCTTTCAAAGAACTTTGAAAAAAAGATTCTCCCTCTACATCAGAAAAAAATCAAGTTTGAGAAAACTAAAGAACAAACGCTCAAAAGAATTGAACAATCTCAAGTAGAAGTGAAAACGTGTGTGGTTAATAAAGACGTTGTTGGTGAACGAAAATGGAAAGAAGCAATCCGCGAAAGCAAGGAAGACCTTTCTGAACTGGAAGCAAAGGTCAGAGAACTTGACGCAAAGATAAAAGAAACGGAAGATGAGAAATCACTTGAAATTTTTAAACTAAGGTCCGAGTGCGAAACTAAAGTTGAGGAAGCTAAAGAAGATCTGCTGGAAATAGAGGCTTCTCGCGACGCTAAAATCCAGCTTCATAAGCAAGAAATGGAGAAAATGGAGGAATTAACCTCAACAATAATTGAGCAGATTGACAAAATGGCGAAATTGAGAGAGGCAACCCTTGCGGAGTTTAAGAAGTTGGGGATTAAACAAAAACGCAGAAAATGGGTCTTAATTTATATGCCTTTCTATCTCGTTTGTTATCAGTCTGAATCAAAAAAGCGTTATGTGCATTTCCCCCCCTCTGTTGTAAGCAGTGTGGGTTTTTCGGTAAAGCTTAAGGGAGCATTAGGTAAGGTGAAAATTAGGCGACTTCTTGTTCCTCGTTTTAAAACTATAGTTTCGCTTTTAAACAAGTTTCCTCTTCTAATCGAGCAAAGCGCAGTGTTTGAGAGGGAGATAAATGAGGCTGGCGCTCAAGTTGACATATTAAAAACAAGATTTATGCGTGAATTGGTTAGGAACGGACTAGAACAACTCAGAGAAGAAGGCTGGTTTTCAGAAAAGGAATATAACGCTTTCAATCAAAAATTGGCATAAACCCCTGTTGGAAAAGCGTTTATCTGTAGTGTGAAGGCTCCCTCTTAAAGCGTGCGCTATTTTATTTCAACTTATCATGTTTAAAAGCACAGGTCAACCTTGAGATGAGTCAAGTATCCTATCAAACCGTAGAATGGGAGAGAAAGAATCTCGGTTATGTCTCCAGTTGAGATTGGAAAGTCTCCGAATGCAAAAAAGCTCAATGTAAAAAGAAACGCTCCATATATTATTAATGATTTGAAGTTATGGAAGGTTTCGGTTGTCTTCCATCTTAACCGCATCCCAGAAAAAAAAGCCCCAATGAACAGTGGAGCAAACAACAGAAGAGCATACTTCTTGTACCATGATAAATCTTCAGTTGTATCTCTTATGTCGTGGTAAGTCTTCCTTCTAAAGATTGAAGGCAGGTCTGGAAGGAAATTGCTGTAGAAGAAAATCAATATGCCCAAAAACATAGAGTCCAGAGCGTTCTGTCCAAAGAAATAGAAATCCGCACAAACATAAAAGAGGCTTGCCGGCAAAACCACCCATTTGAACACTCTAATCAAAAGGTCAACATGCTGTAAAGTTTCACACTTCATATACCAAAAGGCGAGTTTTGACCTAACCTTTCGATTTACGCTCTTGAAGTAGTGCAACACAGAGCCGTAAAAGACATTGTATGTTAACCGCCTTAATCGCGACACAAAGCGATAAATCGCTTTGGACATTTCGTGTCTAGTCTTTTTTCGTTCTAAAAGTTTCTCAGAGAGGAACAGCCAGATGAAAACGCCCCACGCATAGAACAAAAATATAAAGTATTCTTGAAGATTGTAGAACACGATTGTCCAGATTATCGTTGCTATTGTAAGAACTATGAAAGCCAACTTAAACTTGGACACTTTCAATTTTATTTCTCCTTTTCCGCGTTTTGTTCTCTTTCTACCCTTTCACTTAGGGATAGGCGGTGACACGCCTCCAAAGTATTTAACTCTGGCTTAAATTTTAACATTTTCATCTAAACCACCTAGCGCACGCTCCTACTAACCATGTGCAGTAGCGTTTAAGATACCCGCTATGATGGAGATTACACTGATAAAAAGCATGATGTAACTAGGTATATTTGGAAAAATAGGGGACATAATCCCTGCTTCAACTAAACATGTTAGCAACACGAAGGAAACACCTATACCTAAGCCTACTCCTCCTATGGCAATCTGTAGACGATGACGCCCCATCATTCTAAGATAATACGTTATTAGGACTAATGCCGTTAACCCGATACCAGACACCAGCGCACTTGCAGCGTTAACGTCTCTTAGGAACATGGGAAACACAAGAAGTGCAACGGACATGATGACCCCAGCTATGGGCGTGAAAGGATACAGTGGAGTTTTGAATGGTCTTTCCATGTACGGCTCTTTCTTTCTAAGCTTTAAAAGGGAAAGGTTAACCAAAGCAAAAACTAAGAGCGACCCAAAGCTCGCTGCATATCCGAGAAACTCCACGGCTCCGATTGCGCCTAAAACCATTATGAAAAGTGAACCAGCAATAATTGCGACGTAAGGGGTTCCAAAACGTCGATGAATCGAAAGCAAAACTTTAGGCAGGTATCCATCTCTACTCATTCCACGAGCGATGCTTGATTGAACCGTTAAGGATGTTCCTAGAGCAGATAAGCTTGCCACCATCCCAGCAATCGCAAATAAGACTCCGCCAGCAACTCCCATAATTTCTTTAGCCGCAAGGTTAAGAAACGGTGCTGGTGGACGAGTCTCTTCCAGCGGAATAACTCCCGTTGCTACGTAGGCAATACTAGCGTAGAGAGGTATTATTAACAATGCTGACAAAAGTATGCCTTTAGGGACGTTTTTCCCAGGATGTTTTATGAAGGCAGCACTCGCTATGAGGGCTCTCATTCCGAAAAACATGGGAAACATGTAAACAGTAGCTGCAAAAACTCCTGGCAACCCCTCAAGCGGCTGTTTTGGAAGAATTTCTAATGGGATCAGTCCACGCAATAATCCACTAGCAATAAAAATGGCGAATATGGCTATGAATGCAAAAACTATGAAGATTCCAGGCTTTTTTGCTCCTTTGATTTCTGATGTTGCAAGGACTATGACAACTGCTATGGCGATTAATGGCATTTGAGCTAACATAAAACTTTCAATTTCAGGGACAAAAAGCGAAAAAAGATATGCGAGTTGTTGAGTGAAACACACGGCGGCCAACGCTGCAGCGAACACGCTGGCGAGCCATCTGAAACAGCCAGATATGAAAGCAATGTATCCGCCATAAGCAGTCTTTATATAGGTATATTCACCGCCCACTTCAGGCATGGCTGCCCCAAGTTCGCAGTAGCTGAACATGATTAACAGATTTATCAGCCCGGCTAGCAGAAGAGCTGATACTATGCTGGACCCAGCCAGGTGGAAGTAGGCATAATCTAGCAGCACAAAAATTTCAAAGCCTATGGCACCACTTAACCCCATAATTACTGTATTGAACAATCCAAGTTCCCTTTTTGTTTTCAACAGGCACAGCTCCTTTTATCGTACTCTAACCATTCATGAACTAGAAACAGTCCGCTTATGATTGAAAAAGAGCCGAAAACGAAAAGAGCTAATATATGAAGATAGAGGGATTCCACCGCCGCGTTTAACGATGTCTGAATGTCAAAAAAGTTGAAATAGATGCCACAGGCAAAGATGACTATTAACACAGCTATCATGCTCTGCATTATGCCAACTATCACCGTAAGAGTTCTCCTAATCCTCATCAGTCAAACGCCGACCAGACCTTTTCTGTCAAGTAATAAATAAATGTTTAATTACTGCGGATTACAAAACAACAATGCTTTGAAATGGCAAAAGTGACTTTTAAAATGTCTGAGAAGGAAATCGTTGACAAGTTGAAGCGAAACGTGGGCTCTAAGTATGTTTGGAAGACGTTAGTTCCTAGAGCTGGAAGAGTCTTCGTAGGAATTGATAAAAAGAAACTCAAGGATGCTATTCGCTTTTTAAAGACCGATGGTTTTACACATCTTTCTGCAATAACCGGGCTTGAAACTGAAGGTGAAATTGAACTTCTTTATCATTTAAGTAAAGAAGATGTTCTGCTAACAATTAGAGTTAGGTTGCCGCTAAATGAAGCAGTTATTCCTTCAATTACTGATCATATTCTAGGAGCAACTCTTTACGAGCAGGAAATTCACGATTTGCTCGGAGTAAATTTTGAAGGACACCCAAACCTGGCGCCTTTAATCTTGCCGGACGATTGGCCGAATGGTGTTTATCCGTTACGTAAAAGTCAGACAGCGGAGAAAGGGAAGGCGGAGAGAGAACACTCACGTAGCAGTGTTTAATAACTGCATGTCGAAAGGCATAAAACTGCAGTAACGCAGATGGATATTTACAAAACCTATGTCTCCAAGCAACCGCTATGAATCTTGGAGCTGTCACCGTCGGAGCGTTCTATGACGGACAAGAGAAAGAAGTTCTGAATTTACCAGAAGGAATAGTAATAGATGTGTCTACAAAGGTAGGTGAAATCTTCTTAAAACTCGTAGCCATCTGAAAGGAGTAATGCAGAGAAGACTGGCAAAGTAAATATATCCCAGTTTTTATCATTTATAAACTCTATGCGAGTGTGCAATCCTTCATGGTTGACCCTTCTCAAGTAGCGTTGCTGTCAATTCTTATTCCAATCATAGTTGCGGTTCTGTCGCATTTAGTTGCAAAATTGCCGAAGAATGGAGCGAAACTTGCAAAAACATGTTGCATTTTAGCTTCTTATGTAACTCTGTTCCTTGTTTTTTTGTTGATTTTAGCAACATCATATGAACCTATTAAAACGCAGATCTTTGGCATTTCTTTGCCGTCTGGTATGGTTGATGTAGGATTATATGTAGATTATCTAGCGTTAGTGCCTGCGTTTCTTTCCTCATTGTTCACTGCGCTAGCTCTTATGTATAACGTGTATTATCTTTCTCCATACAATAGAGCCTACAAAGTCGGTTGGGAGTTTAACAGGTCTTATTCTTTTATCTTGCTGTTCAACGGTGCCATGCTTGGAACACTGTTCTCTAGCAATCTTCTCAGTCTTGTCATTTTTTGGGAATTAATTAGTGTGTGCTCCTATGTGCTAATCTCATTCTGGAACGAAGATCAATTTTGCTTGTGGGCAGCTATCAAATGTTTCATTATGACACATGTGGGCAGTATGGCTCTTTTGATGGCTACAATCATCATCTACTCTGTTACTGGAACATTAGAAATTTCAGAGATAGGTAAAATAATTCCGCTAGGAGACCCAGCAATTTCGATTATTTTTCCTCTTCTCCTAGTTGCCGTGTTACCGAAAACCGTACTATTTCCGCTTCACACGTGGCTACCTGACGGAACCGTTGCGCCTACATCGGCAACTGTTCTTTTTCACGTCTGCGGCTTTCAATCTGGAATTTACATGATTATCCGTTTCTTTTTTGATTTTAATGTTTTTCATGCACATGTGGTTTCGGCTCCAGCAATGCCGTTACCTCTGCTCTTTGGAAACGTTAGCGTTTGGAGTTTCATCATTTCTCTTATTGGAGCCATCGCGCTTGTCATTGGAGCATTAAATGGGATAGTTGAGAATGACTTTAAAAGGATAGTTGCCTACAGCACTATATCTCAGCTTGGTTACATAGTTATGGCGGCTGGATTAACTACCCCTTTGGGTGCTACGGCAAGTCTATTCCACATGATATCGCATGCACTTTACTGTGGTTTACTATTTCTTTGTGCAGGTGCTGTAATTTACGCAACTGGGAAACATGACATTAACGAGATGGGTGGACTTTATCGTCATATGCCGATAACCGCAATCTGTTGCTTAGTCGGCATACTATCCTTGTCAACCGTGCCCTTATTCAGCGATTTCGCAAGCAAGTACTTAATTCTCCACGCTACCATTAACGCGAAAGCAATGTTTTTCACCATTATTGCTTTTCTGGGATGCATGCTTAACGCCGCAATTGCAATAAGACTGTTGCATTCGGTTTTTATGCAAAGAGCAGCGAAATCGGCTTTGAACTTTCCAATTAAAGACCCGCCCATGCTTATGCTAGCGCCAATGATTTTAGCGTCAGTGGCTTTGGTGATGTTCGGTGTTTTTCCTATAATGCCATTAAGTTCTCTTGTCATTCCCGCAGTCGAACAAATTCAACATGGTTTTACTGTTGATATCGTCAGACAGTTAGGGTTAATTGAGACTCCGTTCGGCTTCTGGAATCCCATGGCTGTAGCCATATCCATGTTTGCACTTTCCGCGGTATTCGTCTGCATGACGCTTTATTCTAGGAAAGTAGCGGCAGTTTACAGAAAATCAGCAAGTGAAGAAACGTTTAAGCCATTCCTTTGCGGAGAAGACTCAAACTTGCTGGACGGTCCTTATGGTTATCACTTTTATCATGCATTAACAAATGTTTTAAGGGTTGACCGTGCTTGTCATGCATCTAATATCGACCGCGCTTATAATGCGTTATCAACGAAATTCTCTAACCTCTGCGCGAAACTGCTTCGCTTAGATATACAGCAAAGGTATTTTGCCGCTGTTTTATCTTTTATATTAGGGGCAATAATTGTTATATTAATCGCGGTTTTGGCAGGGTAGCACATGGAAATAATAGTTCTCGGGACTTTAGTAGTATCCACATTCGCCACATCCCTAGCGTGTTTCGCAGGCAATGCACGGCAAACGATTCGTTTTCTCTCTGTGCAAGCTGCAGCTATCGGGTTTGTGGAACTCATGTACTGCCTCATCAATCTCCTAGTAGGCTTACATCTTGAAGCGCTCATAGACTTCTTCGCCACATTCGCAGAATGGTTCTCCTGCGCAGTTGTGATTCCCCTAATTATCTATTGGGGAATGGTAAAAACTGAAAACATGATTGATAAGCCCGTTATCAACATTCGAAAAGCCACAATATTAGTTGTCGCAATCGCGGTTTTATATATGATTTTATGGATAGGTCCATTATTTTCGCTTCCTGTAAAGCTTGATGTTCTCCCGTTTAGTATGCTTATGTTTTCCCTTTCGGTTTTCCTCATGATTACTCGACGTGATCCTTTGAAAATTCTTGTAGGACTTAATATGGCTGAAAACGCGCTTTATCCATTGTTTGCGGAAAGTCCAATAAGCTTGGTTTCGGTAATGTTAGCTTTAATGGTTTTTGTTAATATCGTCGGGGTTTTTGTCATTGTAGAAGCTTATCGCGAGTACGGAACACTGTCAATTACAGAGTGGAGGCGGACACGCTAATGTACTCTTTACTTCCACTTCTCTCTTTAGTAGTTCCATTTTTCATAGGAATTTTACATTTGTTTACATATCCATTCTGGTTCTTAGAATCTTTCTTCAAGAAAATCGAGAAAAGTGCGTTATTTTTTGGCGCTGGTTTAACTTTGCTTACGGTGTTATCGATGGTTCCATCAATTCTTGCTGGTGAAGTCTTAGAGGTTCCGCAGCTTTCTTTGTGTGCTGATTTAACAAATTTAGCTGGTATTGTAGGTGTCGCTTTAATATTCCTTTTAACGTCAATTTACAACATTAAAGCTGAGAAAGGCGGTCGGTTAAAGCCGAGCATGTATAACTTTTTCTTACTGCTCTTTCTCTGCTGCATGCTAGGACTTCTACTTTCACGGGATTTGTTTGGCATCTACCTCTTTGTAGAATTGACAGTTGGCGTTTCAGTAATATTAGTTGCTCATGCTCCAGGCAAACTGTCAACTGAAGCAGCCTTCAAATATTTAATAATCACAGCAATCAGCGCCCTCTTCGTTTTGCTAGGAACACTAATAGTTTTCATGCTAACAGGCACTTCAAACATCTCCGCTGTAATGGCTAATAGAGATGCCTTAATTGAAAACCCACATCTCCTTATGCTGGTGGTTGCTTGCTTCATAATTGGTCTTGGAGCGGACATAGGGCTTGTTCCCTTTCACGGATGGTTACCCGACGTTTTTCCCGCGTCTACCCCAGTTATTAACGGCTTCTTCTGTGCAGAACCCATCGCTTTAATTCTCACTTTATACACGTTAATTCATCCATTTTACGAAATCTATCAATCCGGTATAATAATTGCTCTAATGGTGGGAGTAGGGCTAGTTTCAATGTTGTTCGGAGCCTTATTGGCATATCCGCAAAAGGATTTTATGCGGATGGTGGCTTACTGCAGCATAGATGAATTTGGACACATAGTCTTCGCCCTAGGCTTGCTTATCCCACCTTATACTTCATCTATGAGCTTTGCCGCAGGACAATATTACTTGGTGAATAGCGCATTAATGAAAACAGGAATGATTCTGAGCTTAGGCTCGGTTTTTATTAGTCGCGGAACACGAAACATGGATTCGCTAGGCGGCTTATTTGGAAAAATGAACAAAACCGCGTTAAGCTACATCATTTGCGCGCTTTCACTAACAGGTGTTCCTCCATTGAGTGGATTTTATGCAAAATGGCTTCTCTACAACGCAGCCTACGAGTTTCTACTACCGCTGGGAGGCGTCTTTGTAGCTGGTTTATCCTTGATACTGCTCGTTTGCGTATCCATGATTTCGTTTATATTTTTACTACGTTCATTTCATCGAATCTTTATGGGGCAGTCAACTGGAAACCTAAAAAACGTGAACGAGGTTCACTTAACAATGTGGCTTCC